>ERZ772879.242-NODE-242-length-44741-cov-6.097122_pt1 | contig 44741 bp, 38 predicted proteins | sample MGYA00580582_ERZ772879 | MGnify/ENA primary metagenome ERZ772879 (study PRJEB29015, sample SAMEA2737682) | human gut metagenome | biome: human gut; feature: human-associated habitat; material: faeces | place: China | collected 2012 ... | reverse complement strand
TTTGAACCCTCGCGCCGCTATTAACGACCTACTCCCTTTCCAGGGGAGCCCCTTCAGCCACTTGGGTACTTCTCCAAGCAACAGCTTACAGGTGATTCATTATTTAAAAACGGAGAAGGTGGGATTCGAACCCACGGTCCCTTTCGGAATCACCGGTTTTCAAGACCGGCTCCTTAAACCACTCGGACACCTCTCCAGTTGTTTGCTTCGTTCCGTTTCCGTAACGCGCTCAATTATAATATCATTGTTGTTTACATATGTCAACAATATTTTTCAACTTTTTTTATTTTTTTATTTTTCGTGAAGTGAAAAATTTATTTCCACTTCATCTTATTTATTTTTAACAATTTCTAATCATTTAGACATGCTTATTTTGCATTAGACACTCGCATAGTATTATATCTTCTGGTGTTGTTATTTTTATATTATCATATGCACCTTCTACAAAATGAACTTTAGCATTCCCATATTTTTCTACTACCATTGCATCGTCTGTAATTAATGCATTGTCACTTCTTTCTATATTCTCATAAGCCTCTCTTATTAATTTATCTTCGAACGCCTGTGGTGTTTGTGTTATCCAAATTTGATTCCTAGGTGGAGTATCTATTACAATTCCTTTTTCATCAACTATTTTGATAGTATCTTTTACCGGTACTCCCGCTACGCATGCTTTGTATTTTATCGCTCCATTAATACAATTATCAATTATTTGCTGATTTATTAAAGGTCTTGCGCCATCATGAATCAGAACATAATCGCATTTTGTTTCTTTTAATCCATTATATACAGAATTGTACCTTTCTTTTCCCCCTTCAATTATACTTGATACTTTTGTTAAATTGTATTTTTTTATTATATTTTTGCAATAATCTACATCCTCTTTAGATGTTACCAATATTATTTCATCTACCATGCTCTTCTGAAAAGCATTTAAAGCAAACCATATCACTGGTTTGCCTTTTATTGTCATAAACTGTTTTTTTGTTTTGCTTTTCATTCTACTTCCACTACCTGCAGCAAGAACAATAGCGTTTACTTTCATATTTTTCTCCTAATATCAATGGTTTTAATTTTTCTACTATAATTAACTGTGCACACTAAATACAAATATGGTTATAACTATTACTGTTATATATAGTCTTGTTACACAATTAATTTTATTTTTTCAAAATCAAACTATCTTTCACCTAATTTCAAGTTAGGTATTGCATTTAAATCCCATCCATCTCTTTTTCCATTTATGTATTCGTAGTATGCAGCTGATCCAATCATAACCGCATTATCAGTGCACAAAATTGGTGACGGATGATAAAATTCTATATTTTCTTCTTTACATTTTTGCTCAAAAGCTGCTCTAATAGCTGTATTTGATGCCACTCCACCTGCGATAGCCAATTTATTCATGCCACTTTCTTTAACAGCCATCATTGCATGTGTCAATAATGTATCTACTACTGCATTTTGAAACGATGCTGCTATGTCTGCCGGTACTATTTTCTCTTTCTTCATTTCCGCCATATTAATCTGATTTAATACTGATGATTTTAAGCCACTAAAGCTAAAATCATAAGCGTTATCTATTATTTTTGCCCTAGGAAACTCATAAGCATGAGGATTTCCCTCTTTTGATATTTTATCAATTTTAGGTCCACCCGGATATCCTAAACCGATTGCTCTTGCCACTTTATCAAAAGCCTCTCCTGCTGCATCGTCTCTGGTTTTCCCTAAAATTGTATATTTACCATAATCTTCTACTTTTACAAGGTGTGTATGTCCTCCTGAAACAACCAGACAAATAAATGGTGGTTCTAACTCTTTATTTTCTACGTAATTTGCACAAATATGTCCTTCTATATGATGTACTCCAACAAGAGGGATATTTTTTGCAAAACTAATAGCTTTTGCTTCAGCCACTCCAACTAACAGTGCTCCAACTAATCCGGGGCCATATGTTACACCTATAGCATCAATATCATCTAATGTGCTTCCTGCCTTTTCTAAAGCCTCCTCAATAACATAATTAATATTCTCAATATGTTTTCTGGAGGCAATTTCAGGCACAACTCCACCATATAGTGTATGAAGATCTATTTGAGATGAAATTACATTTGACAATGCTTCTCTTCCATTCACAACAACTGCTGCCGCTGTTTCATCACAAGAACTTTCTATAGCTAATATCTTTACTTCTTTCACTTTTATACCTCGTTATTCTTCTTCAAATTTCAAATCGACTGACATTCCATCCTTGCCTGCTTTAGCATTCGGGAATATTTTTGTGACTGTATCCATGTAAAGCTGTGGTTTTACAAGTGACGGACTATAGTGAGTAAGCCACATTTCATTCGGATTTGCTTCTTTTGCAATAGTAGCTGCTTCCTTAAAAGTCATATGCTTATATTCTCTAGCTTTTGCTTCTTTATCAGGTTCTCCATACATGCCTTCGCAAATAAACAAATCAGCTCCTGTTGCTGCTTCAACAATCGCTTGAACAGGTCTTGTATCAGTTGTATAAGTAACCTTAAGACCCTTTCTTCTTTCACCCATAACCATATCCGGAGTATATTTTTTATCTTCATAAATTATTGTTTCTCCTTTTTGGAGCAATCCCCAACATTTAACGGGTAAATTAAGTTCTTTTGCTTTTTCCGGATTAAATCTTCCTTTTCTGTCTATTTCAATTGAATATCCAAAACATGTTACATTATGCTTTACCTTAAACGCGTTGATTTTGTATTCTCCAATATCAATTATTTGTCTGTCGCCGCTTAATTCGATAAAATTAATTTCAAATGGCAATTCTTGAGCTATCATTCTCAAAGCCTTAACAACTTTTTCAAGACCTCTTGGTCCTATCATAGTTAATGGTTCTGTTCTTTCTGCATTTCCCATAGTCAGCAGCAATCCCGGCAATCCACTTATATGATCTGCGTGAAAATGTGTTATGCAAATAACATCTATAGGTTTAAACGACCAGCCTTTTTGCTTAATAGCTACCTGTGTGCCTTCCCCACAGTCTATCAATATATTACTTCCATTATATCTGCACATTAAAGCTGTAAGCCATCTTCTTGGAAGCGGCATCATTCCTCCTGTGCCTAACAAACATACATCCAGCATAAATTTCTCCACTTTCTATAAAAGAATTTTTTTAATAATTCTTTTAATACTCTTGTTAACTCTATGTTGTATAATAGCACAAAGACTTTTTTATGAAAAGGATGTAATTTTTTATACCTGTTCTAACGTATAGTAATCATCCTCTACTGAAATATATTCTGTAACGTCAACCGGATATTTAAATAACGTAGTTATCGAATCATAACATTCTTCACATAAATCCATTGTATGCATCTGTAAATCCTTATTAGAAAAATAACCCCATTTCCCCTGTAATCTAATTATTCCTTCCGTAACTATTCCATTTGTCATCTGCATTTTCTTTCCACATTTATGACAAAAAATTTCATATTTACCTTTGCTATTCATCTTTTTCATATTTTTAATCCTTTCTTTTGATGCAATCATCATATTATTTTTTTCGACAAAAAAATAGTGGAAACCTTTGGCATTCCACTATCTAGAAGTATATTTATATCTTTAATAGCATTATAATTGCATCTTCTACCGGATGTTTATAGTATTTTTTTCGTTTTGTAATACTTTGAAATCCAATTTTTTTATATAAAAATATTGCGGCTTCATTACTTTCTCTAACTTCAAGCATTATTTCCTTAATTTGTTCACTTTTAGCATCTTTAATAGCCTCTTTTAGCAACTGCTTAGCCACACCTTTTTTTCTCTTATCTTTTTTTACAGCTACATTCGTAATATCAGCGGAATTCATAACCTTATAAACGCCACAATATCCTATAACCCCTTCTTCCTCTATAGCGACATAAAATGCAGTATTATCTAATTCTAACGAATCTTTAAATGCTTTTTGTGACCACGGAACAGAAAATATGCTCTCTTCAATCTCCGCTACCTGGGCTATATGCTTTTCGCTCATCTTTTCTATTTTTACCATATTACCCTTATCCTTTATCTCTATAAAACCAAATTATGAAAACTGTTTTATTTTTTCTTCCTTCTTTTGCTTTTCAAGCATTTCCCTTTCAGCCTGTGAAAGTCTCAAATAATCAGGTCTATGTTCACTAGCCTCCTCTATTTTTCCATTTTTATAATATATTTGTGCCAAAGCTGCAAGTGACGATGCTCTTTGTCTGTTCATATGGCATGGGGCATATAAATGCTCAGTTTTCATTTTTTCATCTATAATTTCTCTATATGCAGGCACTCCATCTCCCAAGAACATTACTGTTTTTCCTCTCTTATCTAACTCATCAATCAAATCCTCTACAGAAATTGCGCACTGTTCTTTTAATATTTTCATATGCGTCTGTTCAAAGTAATATATTCCAGTGTATACCTGTTGACGTCTTGCATCCATAATCGGACAAATAATATAATTGCTGGAATAAAAATTATATGCCATAGCATCGATTGTCGGTACATTTATTATCGGCTTATTAAGTGCTAATCCAAATCCTTTTGCTGTAGCGCTTCCTATACGTAGTCCGGTAAATGAACCCGGTCCTCCTGTTATTGCTATAGCGTCTATAGTTTCCATGTCCAATTCTATCATTTTGCTAATTTCATCTATCATTGGCAACAATGTCTGCGAATGTGTCTTTTTAAAATTTATTGTATATTCTGCCGTTAATATATCATCTGTTACCACTGCAACTGATGCCACTAACGAAGAACTGTCTATTGCTAATATTTTCATCTTTATTCCACCGTTATCTTTCTATAATCTAATCCTTTTTCTAAATTCTTTTCTATCAAAACTGTTGATGCATTGTCAGGAATCAGTTCACTTATGAGTTTCGACCATTCTATCAGACATACTCCTTCTCCAAAGAAATAATCCTCATATCCTAATTCATACATTTCCTCAGGGTCACCAATTCTATATACATCAAAATGATACAACGGAATCCTGCCTTCTTCATATATTTGTACAATTGTAAAAGTTGGACTATTTACGCATTCTTTTATGCCAAGTCCGCTTGCAAATCCCTGTGTAAAAACAGTCTTTCCAACACCTAAATCACCATTTAGGCAAATTATTTGTCCTGCTTTCGCAGATTGTCCTAACTTTCTCCCAATCTCAAAAGTTTCATCAGGCGAATTTGTTTCATATATCATAAATTTTATTCCTCTTTTCTTTTATGGCAAAACATATTGTAATGCCAGAGTCAAAAGGTCTAAGCCCATATGAGCTTTTCCTACACAACAAAAACATTTGCATAACAAACAGCAAATATTTGTCAAAACAAAAAGATATTGTTTATAATCACCACATAATTATAAACAATATCTTTTTACATTTCAATTTATTTATTTCTAGAGTTTTTTTATAAATGTGCTTATTCTCTTATATAATATTCCTGTTACAATTCCAACTATTATTCCTTTAAATACATTAAATGGTGCTACTGCAACCCAAACAAAGCTCCATTTATCTTTAATTATCGGATTTACTTTTGCTCCTTCTTCTATAATTGCTTCTAACGGCATAAACTTTTCATAAAACGGTAGCATTACATAATAATTAAGAATTGCGCCTGCAACTGCCATTAACACAATACCAACTACTATCCCTATGAATGCTCCCTTTTTAGATTTCTTAAATTTATATATTATTCCCGCCGGAACAACAAGGCAACATCCTATGCAAAAATTTGCCAATTCTCCAACATAACCTGTTGTTGTCCCTTTAAGTAATATTTTAAGCACAATCTTTATAACTTCCATAATTATTCCTGATACAGGTCCCATAATAAATGTTCCTATCAAAATAGGTATCTCACTAAAATCAAGTTTATAAAAAGACGGAGCTATAAACACTACCGGAATTTCTATAAGGACCATGAGTATTGCAGCAATAGCTGCGAAAATAGCCATCAACGCTAAGTTTTTTGTTGTAAATAATTTTTTCATTTAATTTTACTTCCTTTCTGAAAATTAATATATTATTTATACAGAGCAAAGAAAAAAGCACCTGGTTCAGGTGCTTTTCATGAGATTATTAATATCATAATTATTAATCTTATTACTTCTCTCATCCAGACTTTACTGTCGGCTATGGAATCACACCATATCATGCCTTTCGGCTCGCTGGCTTATATGCATTGCATAAATACAGCCGGTAGGGAATTTCACCCTGCCCTGAAGAATTATATTTAATATACGGTTAAAAATATTATTAACACGGTTTTATTCCGCATCATATACTCTATTTACTGGTTAATGCCAATGAATCTCTTGTAGATTGCCTTTATTGCTACTTCAAAATCTTCTTCTTCAACACCAACGATAATGTTAAGTTCTGAAGAACCCTGGTCAATCATCTTAATATTTACTCTTGCATCAGCTAATGCTGAGAATAAAATTGCTGCAGTTCCTCTTGCACTCTTCATTCCTCTACCAACTACTGCTATAAGTGCAAGATTGCTTTCGATATAAATCTGATCAGGATGTACTCTGCTCTTAATCTCGTCAATAATAGCTGTTTCCTTGCCTGCTAATGCTTCAGTTGCAATTACAACGCTCATTGTATCTACACCTGATGGCATATGTTCAAAACTTACATTACTCTTTTCTAATGCACGTAATACGTTTTTACCAAATCCGATTTCGCTATTCATCTTATCTTTTTCTATATTAATTACAGACATGCCTTTCTTACCTGCAATACCCGTAATAATATGATCGCAATGTTCAGCTGACTCAGAAACAATCATTGTTCCTCTATCTTCCGGCTGATTTGTATTTTTGATGTTTACAGGAATACCTGCTGCTCTAACAGGGAATATAGCATCTTCATGCAATACTGTTGCTCCCATATATGCTAATTCACGTAATTCTCTATATGTGATAGTCTTGATAGGTTCCGGATTGTTAACTATTCTAGGGTCACAAATAAGACATCCGCTAACATCTGTCCAGTTTTCGTATAATTTAGCTTTAGTTGCTCTAGCAACTATTGATCCTGTTACATCAGAACCACCTCTTGAAAATGTCTTTATTGTTCCATTTGGCATAGATCCATAAAATCCAGGTATTACTGCCTTGTTTGTCTTAGCAAGCTTTGGTGCCAATTTTGCTTCTGTCTTAGTCCAGTCAAAATTACCCTGATCATCAAAGAAGATATATTTTCCTGCATCGATAAAATCAAATCCTAAATATTTTGCTAATACTTTACTGTTGAGATATTCTCCACGGCTTGCAGCGTAATCACGGCCTGCCATATGAGCAAATGCGCCTTTAATTATCTCAAAATCTTCATCAAGGCTAAAATCTTTTAATCCTAAGTCTGCAATAATATTGTTATATCTGTCTTTAATCATCTGAAAATATTCGTCAAAATTTTCGCTTTCAGATGCTAATTCATAGCACTTATATAACATATCTGTAACTTTAACATCTTCAATAAATCTTTTTCCAGGTGCAGATGCAACTACAAATCTTCTTTCCGGATCAGACAATATTATGTCTGCAACCTTTTTAAACTGTTTTGCATCAGCAAGTGAACTTCCACCAAATTTAACAACCTTTGTTTCTTCCATTTTCTTTCAATCCTCTCACACCGAATTACGGCCTTTATATTATATATGTTTTTTTATTATAAATTGCTATCAATTATTATTTACATAAACATTAATCTGTTAATGCAAATTTAACTTAATTTAATATCCCTTAATATTATTCTTCAATTCTTATTCTTGTAATAATATTCTCTAATTTTTCTGATGCAGCCTTAAATTCATCTTCTGACATCGGTCTTGTAACAAAACCAATTTCATTTTCAATTCCTGCATCTATGTATGTTACATTTTCAAACGCTTCTTCAATCTTATCTTTTTCATCACCTTCAACACGAACAAAGAAAGACTTTCTTGATTTGCCAAATTCTAATAATTCTAACTTTTCTTTATCCCATATAACTGTCACAGGAATATTCAAATGTCTTACAGCATCTACAACGTCTGATACAACTGCACTTGCTGTTGGAAGTTTTCCTGCGCCACTACCGATAAATACTAAATCACCAACCATGTTTCCTCTTACTAAGATTCCATTTACAACGCCTTCAACGTTAAACAATGGATGACTTGGTGATAATAATCTTGGTGTTACAGATGCAACTATTCCGTTTGCCTCTTTTTTACATTTTCCTAATAACTTTATAGATTTTCCCATAGCTGCCGCATATTTAAAATCTATATCTGTAATATTTGTTATTCCTTCTGTATATACATCTTCAAAATCAACTGATTTGCCATAAGCAAGTGATGCTAATATTGCTATCTTTCTAACTGCGTCAAATCCTTCTATATCTGCTGACGGATTACGTTCTGCATATCCTAATTCCTGTGCCTGTGCTAATACTGTCTGGAAATCTGCACCTTCTTTATCCATTTTTGTAAGGATATAATTTGTAGTTCCATTTAAGATACCTGCAATCTCACAAATTTCATCTGCTGTAATATGCTGATTTAATGGTCTTATAATAGGTATTCCACCTCCAACACTTGCTTCAAACAAGAAGTTTCTGTTGTGGTCTTTTGCAATCTGAATTAACTCTGCGCCATATTTAGCTACTAATTCTTTATTTGATGTACAAACACTCTTGCCTGCTAAAAGTGATTTTTTCACAAAATCGTAAGCTGGTTTTAATCCGCCCATAACTTCAATAACAATTTCAACTTCATCATCTTCCAAAATAGTATTAAAATCATGAACCAATACTGATTCACATGGGTCACCAGGGAAATCTCTAAGGTCTAAAACATATTTTACGTTTATCTCCTGTCCTGCTTTTTCCCCAATCAATTTTTTGTTTGTATCTAAAATTTCAAACACTCCGGAGCCTACTGTTCCGTATCCTAAAATTGCTACATTAATCATTATCTCTTCCTCGCTTGTTTCATTATCATTGCTTATTTGCATAACAAATTTATGTATACACTTTCAAAATTTTAACATAGTTAATTTTATACTGCAACTTATTTTTCGTTACTTTGCATACTAATTTATTTCCCCTGTATACTATTTTGCTTTAAATATGCATTTATAAACTGGTCTATATTGCCATCTAAAACACTACTTACATTCCCTGTTTCTTCATTTGTCCTATGGTCTTTTACCATAGTATACGGTTGCATTACATATGATCTTATCTGACTTCCCCAGCCTATTTCTTTTATTTCTCCTCTGATTCCTGATTTCTTTTCCTGTTCTTCCTGCTGTTTTAAAAGATACAATTTAGCTTTGAGCATTTTCATTGCTTTATCTTTATTTTGCAACTGTGAACGTTCATTCTGACATTGAACTACTATGCCTGTTGGTAAATGAGTAATTCTTATTGCCGATGAGGTTTTGTTAATGTGCTGTCCACCTGCTCCACTTGAACGATATGTATCTATTCTGATATCATCATCATTAATTTCAACATCTAAGTCTTCTTCTATATCAGGCATTACATCACATGAAGCAAATGAAGTCTGTCTTTTTCCTGCTGCATTAAAAGGAGATATTCTTACAAGTCTATGAACACCTCTCTCTGATTTTAAATACCCATATGCATTTTCTCCATTAATCTGCACAGTTATGGATTTTATTCCCGCTTCTTCACCCTCTAGAAAATCTAAAACCTGAGTTGTAAATCCTTTACTTTCAGCCCAACGCGTATACATTCTATACAACATACTTGTCCAATCACAGGATTCTGTTCCACCTGCCCCTGCATTTAACTTTAATATTGCATTATATTTATCATATTCACCTGACAAAAGAGTTTTTATCTTTACTTCATCCACTTTAGAAGCAAATTCATCCATTGAACTTTTCGCCTCTTCAGCAATTTCTGCATCTTCACTCTCTTCTCCCATTTCTATTAAGACTAAAATGTCATCATACAAACTCTTTAAATTATTATATGTTTCTATTGAATCCTTTAAATTTTTGAGCTCTTTCATATATTTTTGTGCTTTGTCCATATCATCCCAAAAGCCCGGAGCTTCCATTGTTCTTTCTAGCTCAATGATTCTTTCTTCTTTATTTTGCAAATCCAAAGCATCTTTTATTTCGTCTAATTCTTTTTCATATGGAGTCAATCGATATTTTATTTCATCTAATTCTATCATCACTCTCTCCTATAATATGTATTGCCCCCTCCCTTCGGTCAGTGGCTATTCGTCGGAAACATTTATAGGAAAAAATGAACTTCGTTCATTTTTTTCTCCTATATTTTTAACAGATATAATTTACTGTTTCAATTTATTGCTTTACTTTCTGTTAACACTAGGAAAGGACAGGTGTTGTCCTGTCCTCTTCCTCTTAATGTGTTCTTCCACAGCAATGTTTATATTTCTTACCAGATCCACATGGACAAGGATCATTTGGATATACCTTAGCAACATCTCTGTGCTTTGGCTTTTTAACTCCTTCATCATCCTTATTTGTTCCGGTAACCTGAGCAACTTCTTCTCGCTCAACTTTTTGTTCTACCTGAAGATGCATTAACATTTTTATTGTTTCAAATCTGATATTAAGAATCATATTTTCAAACATTTCGTAACCCTGCATCTTATATTCTACAACAGGATCTTTCTGTCCATAAGCCATAAGGCCTATTCCCTGTTTTAACTGATCCATATCATCGATATGATCCATCCATTTTCTATCAATAACCTTTAGAAGAACAATTCTTTCAATTTCTCTTATCTGTTCGGGTTCAGGGAATTCTGCTTCTTTATCTTCATATAATTTAACTGCTGCCGCCTTAAGTGTCTGCTTAAATTCAGCCTTTGATAAATTAAGAATTTCATCCTTTGTCAATGAAAGCTTTATTGGCATAATTTCAAGAATACTCTGATTCAATCCAGCAAGATCCCATTCAGATGATGGCTGATTATCTCCAATGTAAGTATCAATTTCATTTTCAACTACATCTGTAATCATCTTAACAATGGCATCTCTCATATTATCGCCGTTAAGAACTTTTTCTCTTTCTGAGTAAATAATTTCTCGCTGTTCATTATTTACTTTATCAAATTCTAATAAGTTCTTTCTAATACCAAAGTTATTTCCTTCAATCTTCTTCTGAGCTCTTTCGATTGTTTTGCTTAATGACTTATGCTGAATTTCTTCATTCTCAGGAACTCCTAATGCATTAAACACAGACATAAGTCTTTCTGAACCGAACAATCTCATTATATCATCTTCCAATGAGATGTAGAATTTAGATTCACCCGGATCTCCCTGACGTCCTGAACGACCTCTTAACTGGTTATCAATACGTCTTGATTCATGTCTTTCTGTTCCAAGTACCTTTAATCCACCTGCTGCTCTTGCTTCATCATCAAGTTTAATATCTGTACCTCTACCTGCCATATTTGTAGCAATGGTAACCGCACCGTGACGTCCTGCTTCTGCTACGATTTCAGCTTCTAATTCATGATACTTAGCATTTAAAACTTTATGAGGAATTCCCTCCTTCTTTAATAATGCACTTATTTCTTCAGATGCATCTATGTTAATTGTACCAACCAATACAGGCTGTCCCTTAGCATAGGATTTCTTTATTTCTTCTATAACTGCATGTAATTTTTCTTTCTTTGTTTTAAATACAGCATCATCATGATCAATTCTTGCTACAGGTCTGTTTGTAGGTATTGCTACAACATCCATGCTGTAAATATCTCTAAATTCTTTTTCTTCTGTAAGGGCTGTACCTGTCATACCGGCTTTCTTATCATATTTGTTGAAGAAATTCTGGAATGTAATAGTTGCAAGTGTCTTACTTTCTCTCTTAACTTTTACATGCTCCTTAGCTTCAATCGCCTGATGCAATCCGTCTGAATAACGACGGCCCGGCATAATACGTCCTGTAAATTCATCTACAATGAGAATTTCATCATCTTTTACAACATAATCCTGATCTTTAAACATAAGATTATGCGCTCTTAGTGCTAAAATCATATTGTGCTGCAATTCAAGATTCTCTGCATCAGCATAATTGTCAATATGGAAGAATTTTTCAACCTTCTCAATACCCTGAGCAGTTAATGTTACAATCTTGTCCTTTTCGTTTACAAGGAAGTCGCCATCTTCTTCAATGTCAACACCCATAATAGCGTCCATCTTACTTAATTCAGGGCTTGCTGTACCTCTTTCCATCTGTCTGGCAAGAATATCACAAGCTTCGTACAACTTAGTAGACTTACCGCTCTGACCTGAAATAATCAAAGGTGTTCTTGCTTCATCAATTAAAACAGAGTCAACTTCATCGATGATACAATAATGTAATCCTCTCTGTACAAGCTGTTCCTTGTAAACGACCATGTTATCTCTTAAGTAATCAAATCCTAATTCATTATTTGTTATATATGTAATATCACAATCATATGCTGCCTTCTTAGCATCATGATCCATATCAGCAGTAACACATGCAACAGTTAAACCTAAGAATCTGTGAACCTGTCCCATCCATTCAGCATCACGGTTTGCAAGATATTCATTTACTGTAACAATATGAACTCCTTTTCCTTCCAAAGCATTCAAATATGCTGGAAGTAAACATGTCTGTGTCTTACCTTCACCTGTTTTCATTTCTGCAATTCTACCCTGATGAAGAATAATACCACCTAAAAGCTGAACTCTATAGTGTTCTGTATTAAGAACTCTTCTCGCAGCTTCCCTTACTACCGCAAATGCTTCCGGAAGTAAATCATCCAAAGTCTCTCCTTTTGATAATCTATCCTTGAATTCTGTCGTTTTATCTTTAAGCTGTTCATCCGACAATTCCATCATAGCCGGTCTGTAGCTTTCAATCTTATCTAGCGTATGCTGATTTCTTTTAATCTCTCTGTCACTATAAGTGCCAAATACTTTACTAAATGCGCTCATTATATACTCCCAATTATGTATTTCTATGATAATAACGTTTCAATAACCTTATAATCACACTAGCATATTGTATCACTTAAGAGTTTTTTATTCAACATATTATCCCCTGCATACTGTTACTATTTTGTAAAATATTTGTTAACATCACACTTGTTTCCATACTCCCCACTGTCCACAAGTTTCAGGATTCTCACCAACTGTCCACCATTTAGCCTGATATACTTTGCCGTTATAGTAAACTCTGTTTCCATTTGTATATACAGTATTACTATCCCATGTTGGATACTGGCTTACATTTTCTGTTGTTTCAGGTGTCTTTGTTGTAACCTCAGGCGCTTTTGTTGTAGTTGTTGTCTCTGATGCCTTTGTTGTAGTTGTTTCAGGTGCCTTTGTTGTTTCAGGTGCTTTTGTAGTTGTTTCCTGTTCCTTTGTTGTAGTTGTTGTTTCTTCCGGAATAGTCTGTGTTTCTTTTTCAACTGTAAAATCAGCTATGTTACATGCTCCTCCATTTACAACTAAAGTTAATTTATATGTTCCTTTTGCTGCAAAATTAATTGTAACTTTATGACTAATAAAGTTTGTCCATGAATTGCTTGCTGTAATTGCCATTGTTGCCACATTATTATCATTTAACTTCACAATTATGTTATCTGCATTATATTTGCTATCTCCAGCAGCTAATTTCAAATCAACTGTATAATTACCCTTTGAAGGGACTTTAATATAATAGTCTAAATATGATCCATTTGTTAAATTTCCTGCATATGTTGTATTATCAGATGTATTCATTGTAATTGAACTTGTCTTTCCACCAAATGAATCTACTTTTACAGTTCCCGGAACCTGCGTTACTGTAGCTTTTCCACCTGTACCAACAATAGCCGTAGCTGATTTGTAAATTTGGTTCAACAAACTATATGTAGCATTTTTACTATCCTGGCTAATTTCCCAAATCATGATACCACCAGCATTCTGTGCTGCAAATGTAGCTTTCTTAGCCATTGTATCTAAACCGTTATAATAAACTGTTGTTCCGTTAATAACTGCTGAGTCTTTATATGCATTTGCTGAATTATTAGCAACTACATCTGCATATGACGCCCAGTTAGGTCTTTCATAGAAAGGTACACCTAGTACAATTTTAGACGCGTCTACTTTTCTTGTTGAGTTCCAATAGTTAAATGAATTTGTAAGTAAGCTATATGGTGAATGTCCTGCTCCACCATCTCCGTCATATGCCATAACATTAATCCAGTCAACCATGTTAAGGACTTCATCAGTCTGATATGTTCCACTAGTAGCAGCAACTGCTGACGATAATGTCAATCCTCTCTGTGTTAATCCTTCTCTCAAATATCTCATGAATGACGTAAATTGATTTGCTGAACTTGCTGTTGGATATTCCCAGTCAATATCAACACCATCGAATCCATACTTATCAACTACTGATAAAATACTATTTGCAAGACTTCTGCATTTTGCATCAGTATTTGTTGCTTTTTCAAATGCATACTGGCACAAACTTCCATCTGAATATGACCAGCCTCCAACTGCCATTTCTACTTTTGTTCCACTATTATGAGCTGCCTTAATCAAACTGTTAATTACATTTGCAGAACCTTCTACAGAATCAAGTACACCTGATGCATTTGGCAACGCAAATGAATATATTACTGTAGTTAATTTATCCCACTGAATGCTTGATGTAATATCTCCATACCAGTTTGGATAGTACGCTACTGCCTTAAAATTGTTTCCATATTTGCCCTGTGTGTCAGGTACATCTATATTAACTTCAGGCTCTGAATCATCCTGGGTTTCATTTCCATAAACTTCAATTTCCCATATAGAATATCCATAAGGAAGCGCTCTCTTAACACCTTGCATTTTTACATATCTGGCCTTTACTCCATTAAGAGATACTGTTTTATTTCCTCCTGTCTGATTATTTAATGTCTTTGCAGTTGTCCAGGACATGCCATCATTTGAAATTTCTATTCTGTATTCTGTTGCATAAGCTGCTTCCCATTTAAGCACCACATTATTAATTTCATATGTCTTACCCAAATCAATACATGCCCACGCATTATCTGCAAAGTCTGATGACCATCTTGTTCCATCATCACCATCAACTATATTTTTTCCTGTAAATGTATCATTTTCGTTTCCTGAAACTGTTACTGTTTTGTTCTTTGAAATTAATTTTCCTTCAGTCTGTGGTTTTTTCACAGCTTCAGTTGTTGTTTCTGTTACAGGCTGTGTAGTTGTTGTTTCAACTGTTGGCTGTGTAGTTGTTTCTTCAGGTTGGCTATTTCCAGGAATTGCAGATGTATTAGATGCTTCCAGTGCAAACTTTTCCCATGTTCCAACTGAAGTTTCACAGGCATGTAATATTCCTGATGTTGTATCATTTATATCTGCCTGAACATAATAATTATTTAAATATGTTTTAATAGCATATGTTCCATCACTCTGTTTTTCAACATAAAATTTTTCCCATGTTCCAATTGCATTACTTCTTGGAATTACCGGGTTTTCTTTATCTGTATCATCAAAAACAGCACATAAATATTTATTATTTGCTCTAGACTGGAAAGATACTGTTCCATCTGAATTATAAATAACTCTAAATTGTTCCCATGCACCGGCAGAATCTCTGTTAGCTACTAAATTAGACTGTCCATAATTATCCGCACAAACATATTTGTTATTTATAGTTGCCTTAATTGAGAAATAATCCGCATCTGTTAATGCCTTATCAGCAAAAACAATTGTTCCCGGCATAGCTTTTTTCATTGTATTATACACAATTCCATTACTACTCTTTGAACCTGTGCCAATTGAATCCTTGCTCCATTTAGCCTTAATATCTGCTAAAGAATCCGATGTAGGATTTACCTTCTGCGTTGTCTTTTCCTGATAAATTCCCCATGAGCCCGAATTATTTGTTTTATATGCCCATGATGTGTAATTCCATCCTGCCTTGTTAAATTCATCCATAACATATGTCCATGCATCTTCCAATCCAAAGCATGTATATTCACCTATATATGTAGGAACTCCATAATTAGCATTATTTATGCTGTTAATAAGATTTTTACATGAATCTTTCTGTCCTTGTAAATCACTAATATAATTCCATGTATAGTGATGATATTCATACATTACATTGCTCCATCCATAATCTGATGGTTTTGGAAGATTTGCAGTTCCCCAACATGATTCCATAATGATAATATGGTCAGGGTCAACTGATCTTATTGTTTTATACATCTGATTATAAAATGCCCAATGCTTAGAAGATGTAGTTCCGGCTTTTTCTCCCGGTTCGTTTAAGGTATCATAAGCTGCCACTGCCGGATTTCCTGCATAATGAGCCGCTACTGTCTTCCATAATTCTAATGTTTTATTTTTATAATAGTTATTCGAGAAAAACGTTACGTCAGATACGTTGTCAATTACTTCCCCTGAATGATCCTGTCCGTTTTGTGAACCAAATGCTCCGTGTAAGTCTAAAATTACATAAATTCCTCTCTTACTACATTCTTCAACAAACCAGTCCAGTTTCTTAAAAGCATCATCCCTAAGGACCCAATCTGACTTAGAATTGTCATATTTGTATAGATTCATGTAAGTAAACGGAACCCTTATTGCACTCATTCCCATTTCCTTACAATTGTCAAAATCTGATTCTGACCAATAGTTGTTTTCATACAAATCAAGTAATTCATACATAGTATTTTTTCCAAATCTGTTTTCAAGATTTGACATAAGTGTTTTCTGGTCTCGTACATTTGTAGAACACATCCAACTTTCCTGTACAAGCCATCCTCCCGTATTTGTACCTCTTAAGTACACCATGTTTCCTTTACCATAATTATTCTTAATTGATGTACCATCACATTTTAAGAAATCATTGCTGGTAAAACCTGTTGTTGCTGCTTTTACTTCTTTATTGTTCTTGTATGTATATAGACCCGTAAGTAATCCTGCTGTCATTGTTACACACAAAAAAGAAGCAAGCAATTTCCTGCCAATTCTTTTTGCATTTCGCATAATCAAAACCTCCTCAATATATTGCACATATGTGCGCCCAATCGTAGCGTGCAATCTAAACCCCATATAGCAAAACCCCTAACGTTTTACGTTTTACTGCACTATTTATATTATAAAATTTACCCCACTTTTTTTCTATAAAATAAAACTGCTTTTATTTGTAAACGTAATTTTTGTATATTTCGATATTTGGCAGCCATATTTTTTATGCAAATTGTCTAGTCAGTTTTGTTTTGAATCGTTTTTAACATATAAATATTTATTATATGTTCATAAAAATATTTTTTATATTTATATTACAGTTCTATTGCTTTGGATTCTATTCTTTAATTAATCTCTTGCACCATATTACTTAATAAACATTTAATGCATCCAATGTTTATAATTTATAATCTTAGTTTTCTGTATGCAAAAGAAAAGTTCGAGGTTGTGAATGTTATTAGCATCCCGGTTATAAACTTGGTTTACTCCATTCTTTACAAAGAGCCAAAAAAGGAACCGCAAATGGCATTTACCATTTGCAGTTCCTTTTTATAATTATCTAAATATTTATTTAACTATCTTAATCAAATTCCGGTTCAATTAATCCGTATGTATTTCCTTTTCTCTTGTAAACAACGTTTACTTCATCCGTTTCTGAGTTAAGGAAAACAAAGAAATTATGTCCAAGCATATCCATCTGAACACAAGCTTCTTCAGGATCCATTGGTTTAATTCCAAATTTCTTACTCTTAACAATCTTTATTGTTTCTTCTTCATCTTCGTAATCTGCATCTATAAATTCTGATGTAAATAACTCTTTATATGATTTCTTCTTGTCAACAAGTTTATTTTTATGTTTAACAAGCTGGCGCTCAATCGTTTCTAATACTAAATCGATTGTAGCGTACATGTCGCTGCTTTCCTCCTCTGCTCTAATAATAGTTCCCTTTACTGGAATTGTTACCTCAATCTTCTGACTGTCCTTTTCAACACTGAGTCTGGCAATAATCTCTGTATCTGGTACAAAATACTTCTCAAGCTTGCTAAGTTTGTCCTCTACTGCCTGTCTTAATCCGTCTGTAATCTCAATGCCTCTACCTATGATTTTAATTTTCATGGTACCACTTCCTTTCCGTTTCTGATGGATTAATTATACCATATAATCATAAGATTTAACAAGCGAAAAGCAAACTTTATTTACAAGTTTTTCACATTTATTTTGTGTTATTTTATTAACAAATTTACACTATTTTTCCATACATCTTTTTCGACATATGTTTTTGTATAAATTGCACAATTTGACACCTTAACTTATTAACATTCATTTTCCTCCATTATTTGAGTTATTAACATATTCTTTTGGCATTTTTCCCTTTAAAACAAGTTATCAATCTAGTTATTAACACTATTAACATTATTTTTTGTTGATTCATGTCGTATTTTGTTTTATGGCGTAAAAGAACGTCTGTTTTGTGTATTAGTAATAAAAATGATTTTCTTTGGTAATTTTCACTATTTTTTTATTGACTTTTTTCCAATATTATGAACCATTTTCTCAGTGCGGATTAATACTTTAAGAATTAATTTCGAAATTCTAAAACAATTTACTTTTTTACTCCCTAATTACCAACATATTTAACTAAAAAGAAACATGGGCTGTGAATGTTATTAACAGCCTGGTTATAAACTCGGACTACCCCCACGCTTGACAAAGAGCAAAAAAATAAGACCGAAAAATTCGGTCTTATTTTATATGTTATTCTTAGTTCATAATTCTTCTTGCTGCACAAGGTGAACCTACACCACTGATAATAATACCAGTTTCTTCTGTAGATGCATGAATAATCTGTCCACCACCTATGTAAATAGCAACATGGCTAATTGAATTGCCACCATATTTATAGAATACCAAGTCACCTGCCTGTAAGTTTCCTGTTGATACACTTGCACCATTGTATACCTGTGTATATGATGATCTATTCAAGCTATATCCAAAATGCTTATATACTGACATTGTAAATCCTGAGCAGTCTGTTCCATTTGTTAAACTTGAGCCACCATAAACATATGGGTTGCCCAAGAACTGTTTAGCATATGCTACAACTGCAGCAGCACTACCTGATGAGCTTGAGCTACTTGAGCTGCTTGATGAACTACTGCTACTTGATGAACTGCTTGAGCTTGAGCTATTACTTGTTGCAGGTTTACTGTAACTTGAGCTACTTGATGAACTACTGCTACTTGATGAACTGCTTGAACTTGAACTACTTGAATTATAATTAACTGATGTATTACTCTGATTCTGTTGTTCCTGCTGCTGTGCCTCTATAGCTGCCTGAGCTGCTTCTGCTTCTCTTTGCTGTTCAGCTAAAATTGCTTCCTGCATAGCCTTTTCTTCTTTTAGTGTAATCGCAGTATCCATATCTATTGTAACATCAACGAAATCTGCTGAAACCCAACCACTCATACTTCCTTCGCCATCAGGTTTCTTCATCTTAATCTTAACCCATGATCCATCTTTACTAAATTTCTTAATAACATAATGTTCATTCTGGTAAACGTTAGTCACAACTTCTGATTCTGTAGTAGGCTTTGTTCTAACACGAATACCTGTGTCATTCATATTAGCAATAACATAACCTGCATCCAATGCATAATCTTCTGCTTCTGAACCTGTTACAAAATAATCAGCTTTTATGTAACCTGTTACGTTTCCGGATCTGACTTTGTACCATCCGTCTTCTGTTGTTTCAAGAATAACTGCGCCACAATTGCTGTATACTTTACCAACAACTTTACTTTCAGTACTAGGTTTCTTTCTTACGTTTACGTAATCATCACCTGTTACAGATGTAATTGCAATATCCTCAAAATATTTGTTTTCCTTATCTTTACTTGCCTGAGCTGCCTGTTGCTGTGCTTCTTCTGCCGACTGCTGTGGAATTAAAGTTGAAATGTCTGTAGCCTGTGTTTCTACTTCTGTTGCAACACCTGCTGTGTAATCATTCAACGCAACTGCAATTCCAGCACCTGCAATCTCAGTGTCTAATGTGTCAGCCGCTACCGTTTTTCCACCTGCAAAAATTGCTGTTCCTGCTAATACTCCAAACGCTAACGCTGTCATATTTCTATAGTACTTCATGTAAACCTCCGTGTACTTTCACTATTTGTTACAAAATTATTACATTGTACATTATAACAACACTGTCTATTATTGTCAACAAAGATACTTTGACAATTCATGCCACTATTACACTATCAATAGTGCATTAAATAAGTGTCATTTTCATAATGCTTCCTACAACAATTTTATATATTACCAGTTATCTATTTGCTTTTTGTGAACAAATTAAATCAATTTTGTGGCAAATTATTTCATTGTATTTTAATATCTAAATATTAATTTATATTATTCTAAATTTACTATATCTATATTAATTTATATTAAATATGTGTTATTATTGTGTTCATAATAGTTTTTAGGAAGGATTTTATCAACTATGGAAAAGTTTTAATGTTTTGAAATACTTTAACATAAATAATTTTATAAATACAAACTTTTTATACTTCTGTGTAAAAACTTTTTATACGTTTATATTTTTCAATACATTGAAGTTTTAATATAACTAATTTTTCATTACTGATATTATATTAATTATGAATAAAACAGTTTTAATAACGGGAGCCTCCCGTGGAATAGGAAAAGAAATTGCAATTATCTTTGCTCAAAATGGTTTTAATATCGTAGCAACCTGTCACAATAATATTGACACCATAACTTCTTTAAAAAATGAGCTTTCAAAATATAATGTTAATATTTTCCTGTTTCAGGGTGATTTATCAAAGCAGTCAACTATATCTGATTTAATTAAATTTTTAAAGAATAATAATATTTCAGTTGACGTTCTTATTAACAATGCAGGAATATCTGTTGTTGGATTAATTCAGGATTTATCAATTGACGATTGGAATTATATTTGGAATACAAATGTAACAGCGCCTATATTTTTGTCAAAAGAACTGGTTCCTCATTTTTTGCATAACCATTCAGGTAAAATAATTAACATTTCTTCTGTATGGGGAAATGTCGGTGCTTCATGTGAAGTCGCATACTCAGCAACTAAAGGTGCAATTAATTCTTTTACAAAAGCTTTAGCTAAAGAACTCGCGCCTTCAAATATTCAGGTTAATGCCATTTCGTGTGGAATTATTGATACTGATATGAACAGCCACCTTTCTTCAGATGATATCAATGAAATTGTAACCGATATTCCTGCCGGACGTATTGGAACTCCTAAAGACATTGCATTGACTGCACTCTCTTTAGTAAATGGCAGTGATTATTTAACCGGTCAGATTATCACTGTTGATGGTGGATGGATATAAAAAACTCCTATGATGCACTTTAAAGTTACTTTGATTCCCAATTGTTAGATTTCTTAATTGTGAGGGTTTGTGATATTAACTTAATAACGCTCGCGCTGCTTGTCACTCGCAGCAGTTCTAAATCTCCAGCTATATTTTGCTGTTAGAACCTTTGGTTCTAAGCAAAATCCGCTGTCAATTTGAACCGGCGGTGACAAATGCCTTTAGTTAATATCACAAACCCTCACGTAAGACCATCAAATAGATTGACAAACCATCAAAAACTTCGATTACCCAATTTTAGTTCTAACTCTTTTAGGTTCAGTTAATTAACCTTAAGTGTATCATAGGATTTTTCTATGATTTTGTGTTTTTTCTATATTTATTTTTTGTCTAAATATTCCATATCTTCTTTTGTTAATTCAAAATCTACTTTTGAATTTTCTATTATACGTTCTTTCTTTGTAGATTTAGGAATTACAACATTGCCTTTTTGTAACGAATATCTTATACACACCTGTGGTATTGTAACACCATATTTTCTTGCAATTACTTCTATATATTTGTCATTTACAATATTTCCTGTTGCAAGCGGAGAATATGACATTATCTGCATATTATATTTATTGCAAAATTCAATAGTCTCTTCCTGTCTGTTACCTATATGGAAGCAGATTTGATTTACCATTGGTACTATCTTAGCAATTTCTAACACCGGCTCTAAATGCTGTTTTGCAAAATTTGATACTCCGATACTCTTAGCTTCGTTTGCTTCATAAATTTCTTCCATAGCCTGCCAGCTTGCTATGTTTCCTTCTGTACAGTCTTTTCCCCACTCATCCCACGGCCAAGGTGCATGTATTAGATACAAATCAATATATCCTAAATTAAGTGTTTCCATTGATTTGTTAAAGCATTCTTTAGCAATATCATAGCCTTTACATTCGGCAGGAAGTTTTGTAGTTATAAATATTTCTTCTCTTGGTATTCCTGAATTTCTTACTGCTTTGCCAACACTTTCTTCATTGCCATATGCTGCTGCGGTATCAATATGTCTATATCCTGTTTCTAAAGCATATGAAACAGCATCGTATGTGTCTTTTCCATTTGGTATCTGCCATGTACCTAATCCTAATTTAGGAATCTTTACTCCATTTTGCAGTACATAACATTCATCAAGTATCATTTCTTTTCCTCCTTTATTTATTAATAATCTCTCGGAGTCTCTAAGCCAGTAAAATCAAGACTTCCCGATTCCCTTTTTATTAAAGCCCCCACTTTAATTCCATTATTTTGCTGGTATGATTACTCAAGATTCCGAGAGACCATATTATTCTGTTCTCCATTTTCATATTCCACTATTCTTGCTGTTGCGCCGGATGATTTTACTCCGTATCCACTGTTATTGATTACATGTTCTATTCCCGGATGTCCATTTAACATAACGGTTACCGTGTTATGTAATTTTACTCCTTCAATATCAGGGACCTCTACTGCTCTATCTATTGTAATAGTAGCATCTCTATTGTAACTATATACACCCACGCCATAACTTTCAAATGTTAATACATTATCTCCTACTTTTAATGACGCAAATCCATTTACTTTACCATTATTGCTCATAAATTCACTTTGATTTGGAACATCATAAGGTATTTCACTTTGATAGAAGTATAATCTTCCACCATTTCCATCCCATATTGTCTGATATTCCTGAAAATGTTCTACAAACAATCCGTACATAATTACATTATCACCATGAATTACAGCACCATTTTTTGCTGTATTTTTGTCCCATGCCACATTATCTCCATGATCTGCTCTCCATACCCATAAATTGTCGCCAATAACGTCATTACTGTTTACTGTAATACAATTTTCAACTTTTCCTTCGTAGCTTGAGCCTCCAACTCTAAAGTATACATCACTTAAAGTTGTAGAGTTTGCTCCATGAGAAACATCGCTCTTTTTTGCACCTACTTCAAGCAATGTATCTGACTCTTTTTCACCTGCTTCAAATAACACTCCTGCTATTTTCACCCCGTCAACATCTGCTATTTTCATTGCTTTCTTTCCATTGACAGGTACAATTGTTGCCAGTCCCATTCCATATACTATTGTATCACTATTTTTAACATTTAACGGTTTATTTATTTCATAAATTCCAGGCGTTAGCAATAAATTTTTGCCTGCTGCTAAAGCCTCATTAATCGTATCTGCATCATCCGTATTTGGATTTGCGATGTAGAATTTATTTAAGCTGACAAATTTGCCCTTTGTTCCACTTTCCCATGATACTCCAACAGCATCTGTCCTAAGTTCAGGAACAATAACTCCGTATCCATATTCTTCATCATATGTAAGGTATGGCTTTTCCTGAATAACAGGTGTAGTCTGCACTTTTGTATATGGCGAATACGGCCATGTTCCTGCCGGAGTTCTTACAGTATCAATCCCAACAAAAACCATATTCCAAACTCCGCCATCCCACAATCTCCAAAAATCATTTCTTGTAAGATACTGCTGCTGTGACCCTGATGAAACTGTTCCATTTGAATAGCAGTCAGCCATAAATCCACCACTTGACCACCCTTCTCCATCACTGAGAACCATTCCATCATTAAACTTCATTCTTCTAAGTGAAACCGCCTGTGAATTTGCCCACATACAATATTCATTTACTGAAAAATTTTCTGCACTTCTCCAGAAATTGCATGTTGCATTATGATACATCCAGTCAGCGTTGACCCACAACTTGTTAATATTTGTATCTGTAGGTAAAACTCCAAGTCCTGATACTTGTGTGTAATAACCAACATTTACAGATAATGATGTATCATATTCACCCGGTTTAAATAAAATTGCATATCTTTCTTTTCCGAACTGATTTGTTTCCTGTTTTTTATAAATTTCATCTACTTTAGACTGAATTTCATTTTTATCATCTTCCGGAGAAAATACATATGTATTTTCTCCAAATACTGTAGCATCTTTTACAGGTTCACCATCACTTTCATAGTCAATTGCATTTTCTATTTTCTCTTCTGTCTGTGCCTCAGTAACATTTTGTGTCACATTCTTTTTAGCTGTTTTGTTATCACTTTCTCCACAACTCCACAATAACATCGATGCAAGTGCTGCTGTTACTGCAATATAAACCTTTCTATTCATCATTCTCCTCCAAATCAATTTTTGCTACATAAATCCCATCTCTTGCCGTTATAAACAAAGTATCTTTATTTGTTCCACCTATATCAAATGTAGATGGTCTTGACGCTACATGAATAGATTTTACAATTTTTCCATTTTTATATATTTTTATATCGTCATCTCCAACCAAAATATTATCTTTAATATTTCTAACGCAATAATCTCCCTCTTCAATTATTACATTCGGATTTATAAGATAACCATTTTTATCAACTGTACACTCAAATACTCTTTTGTACATTTCATCAACTGAATACATTTTTTTGCCACATGATGAAATCGATAAGTTATTACTCCTTATTAAATCATAATGATTTGGAATTATAGTTTTTCCATCTGTTGCTATCCAGGCTTTTTCAGGCTTATATCCTAAAACTTCTTTATAATCTGAACCATCTCTCCATCTATTACCAGGATATATAACTCTATCAGGTTCTATTTTGCCCATTTCCACCATATCTAATGGTTGCATTTCTCCATTATTATCTAATGTAAATACTATTGTATAGGCATCTCTGTTGTACCAAAATCCATATGAAGTACCATATGAGTCCGGAGGCAAAATATTTTCCTGTTTTTTGCCATTAACTGTAGCATTCTTTGGAATCACATATTCTCCAACAATTATTATTCTGTCATTTGTATCAAATCCCACAGAATTAATTTTATAAGGTGATTCAAATATTTCAGTAAGTTTATAATCTTTTCCGTCTACACAATAAATTTTCTTATCAAGACTGTCTACAAAATAGAAATCACCTTTTTGATTACAAATCCCTCCGTCAGGGAATCTGAATCCACTATATAATTTTTGTGGTTCATTAGTTTTAGTTATTCTAATATTTCTGCCAACATTTCCCTTTATATCAATCTTTGTTGCCTGCCATGTTCTTATTTCTACATTTGAGTTTACATCCAAAAGATAATTATCGATTGTGTATTTCATTTGTGAGAAATTATGTGCATTTATAAATGAAATATTTTTGCAGTCAAATGTTTTTACACAATAATCATAAGGCTTATTTACAAATATTGTTCTAAAATGATATGTCATTGCAAATGTAATATCTTCACAATTATGTAGTTCTATTGGTCTTGCAAATTCGCCTTCTGCCACTTCCTCTTCTGTCTGTATTCCATAGATTGTCCAGTTCTTAACATTATTCATCAACAATTCATGTCTACAATGATGCTCAAGTGACATACAATAAATCTTTCCCGGTGTATCAGTATTTTCGATAGTTATTCCTGCTGTTACATAAGGACTTGCAGACCACACATCCTTAATTACTCCGCCACCATTAACAACTATTGATGGATACTGATAATCCCACATACGCTCAGGATTACTGTCTGCAGTTCTTGTTGAGTTATAAGGCATTTCAAACGCTCCTGTACCTTTAACAAGATTTCCATGTCCACCAAACATTTTTACATCATTAATATATGAATCAATATCGCCGTTCCACTTAAGTCCTATTGCTCTTGGATTTTTTCCACCTGTTTCTATTCCTATACCAAATAATATGTTGCTTTTTCCACTTTCAATAAATGCTATACCTTTTCCATATCCGGTAAATCTTTCTGCATTATCTTTAAGTATAAATTTAGTAGAAACAGGATTAAGTCCAATAATAACTGTATCATCTTTTAATTTGATAGTATCTGTAAGCAAATATTCTCCCTGTGGGAAATAAAGATATGTATACTTTTCAATTAACTCCTTAAGAACCTTTGTATCATCCGTAACTCCATCTCCAATAAGACCATTTTTCTTAACATTTATCCACTGTTTTACTTCAGGTAAAGTCTTTAAATCTGTATACAAAACATTATAGTCAATTTGCTTTTCTCCTATATATAATATATCTTTAATTTGTTTTTCAGGATGCTCATCACTTGCTGTTATTCCATGTATATATTCATTTATATGTGTACAATCATATTTATTATCTATTGTATTTTCTGTATCCTTATAACTTACGATAACATTGCATTTTTCTAAATAGCAATTCTTTACATAAATACTTGTTAACGAATTATTTTCTAATGCAATATTCAATAACTTATCCACATTTTTAAATATAGAATCTTCTATATATAATTTTTCAAAAAATCCATCCTGTACCTCTACAAACTGTGGCACATTTTTCACATCAGTTCTTACTATTGTAAGACCTGCCTCTCTTGTAAAAATAGCTGCTTTTTTTTGGTTTTCAAATTTTGTATCTACCATTACAAATGGCCATCCCGGAGAACACTTTGTAGTGATTATTCCGTAATTTCCACCAACAATTTCTATATCCTCCATTTCATTTCCCACATCATATATTCCTGCCATTCCTGAATTGACGTTAATTGTAATGTGAGCTAAAAAAGCATGTTGTGCATAATGTGTCCTAAAAGCTACCGCATAATCATTTTCTCTACCTAAGTTAATATTAACATTAGACATTGCACTATAGAAAGTTCCCGGATTAGCATCATTTGCATTCACATTTGTCCCTTCTGTTACAACTCTGTCCACAAACCAGAACAAATATCTAAAATGACCTTTATCGTCTTCCTTTGATATATTAAAATTTAATGCATTATCCTTTAATATAAATTCAGGTCTTTTTTCTCCATATCCGATTATTCTTACTGCCTTTGGAATATAAATTGTCTTACTTAACAGATATTTTCCTTCAGGAACAAATACAATTCCATAACCGTATTCTTCTACAACCATATTAACTGCTTTTTGCAGTTCATCTGATACATCCACTATTCCATCATTACTAATATTAAAATGGTCTGCGTCAAAATATATCGCAGACTCATCCTCTATTTTCCCCGTATAAAAACTTGTTTTCATAACAAATACCTCATATTTCTCAATAATATATGTATTCTTGTTAAAATACTTTATTGTTTTTTATTGAAACAATTTTATCAGATATTTTTGTTAAAATCAACATTAATCATTTAAATTAAAGCATCATTTTTGTGCATTTTTCTCATATTTTACCTTAACAATTTTGTAGGCATAAATAAAAGAGCACCACTTTTTATGATGCTCTTTCATTAAAATTATTCTCTCTTTATCAATCTTCTAAAACTAAGCTGTTTCTTCCTGCTGTGCCCATTGTGAATTGTATAGTTTAGCATAGAATCCATCTTTTTCCATTAATTCGTTATGATTTCCCTGCTCGATTATATCTCCATCTTTCATTACAAGAATTAAATCGGCATTCTTTATAGTTGAAAGTCTGTGGGCAATTACAAAACTTGTTCTGCCTTTAAGCATATTATTCATACCACGCTGAATTCTTTGTTCTGTTCTTGTGTCTACTGAAGATGTTGCTTCATCTAATATCATAATCGGATTATCTGCGAGTATAGCTCTTGCAATTGTAAGAAGCTGTTTCTGTCCCTGTGATATGTTACTTGCTTCTTCATTTAATTCCATTTTATATCCATCCGGAAGAGTTCTGATGAAATGGTCTGCGTGAGCTTTCTTAGCTGCTGCAATTACTTCTTCATCTGTTGCGTCTAATCTGCCATAACGGATATTTTCCATAATTGTTCCTTTAAATAACCATGTATCCTGAAGAACCATTCCAAATTCCTGTCTAAGTTCGCCTCGGTTAAAATCTTTGACATTATGTCCGTCAATAAGAATCTGCCCCTTATTTACGTCATAGAATCTCATTAATAATTTAACAATTGTAGTCTTTCCTGCTCCGGTAGGACCAACTATTGCTATCTGTTGTCCTTCCTTAATATCAGCACTAAAATCATTAATTATAGTCTGATTTTCATTGTATCCAAAGTTTACATGATTAAATGTAACATTTCCTTTAACATTGTTTATATCTACAGGATTTGCTACGAATTGGTCTTCTTCTTCCTCGCCTAAAAATTCAAATACTCTCTCAGCTGCTGCTGCCATACTCTGCATCATATTTGAAACCTGTGCGACCTGCTGAATTGGCTGTGTAAAATTCTTTACGTATTGAATAAATGCCTGAATATCACCAATTTCGATTTTTCCATTTATAGCAAGATAAGCACCTGAAATTGCAACACCAACATAACCTAAATTTCCAACAAACTGCATTATAGGCATCATTAATCCTGAGAAAAACTGAGATTTCCAAGCTGATTTATAAAGGATTTCATTTGTATCATGAAATTCTTTCTTTACAGTTTCTTCTTTATTAAACGCCTTTACAATATGATGACCACTATATACTTCTTCTACCTGACCATTTATATGACCTAAATATTCCTGCTGACTCTTAAAGTATTTCTGTGAATGTTTAATTACAAAACTAATTAATAAAATACTTACAGGTAATGTAATAAGTGTAATAAGTGTCATCGGTACACTTATTGTTATCATCATAATAAATACACCGATTAATGTACTTATAGATGTAATTAACTGTGTTATACTTTGATTTAATCCATTTCCTAATGTATCTACATCATTTGTAATTCTTGATAAAACTTCACCGTATGTTCTACTTTCAAAATATTTGAGTGGCATTCTATTTATTTTTTCTGAAATTTCTTTTCTCATACGGTAACAGATTTTCTGTGTTATACCCGTCATTACAAATCCCTGAATAAGATTGAATACACAACTAACTCCATATAACGCCAATACTATTAAAAGTATTTTTCCAACATATCCAAAATCAATTCCACCTTTTCCGGATATCTTGTTCATAATTCCATCTGAAAGTGCTGTTGTCGCTTTACCTAATACCTTAGGTCCTGCAACAGTAAATACAACACTAAACATTGCACAAACCATTACTGCAAATACGCCATATTTATAATTTCCAATATATTGTATTAATTTTCCAATTGTGCCTTTAAAATCTTTAGCCTTTTCACCTGAACCCATTCGGCCACCGCCCATAGGCCCTCTCATTCTTCTTGGTGGATTTGTATTTGTTCTATTTTCATTACTCATCTTTATCCACCTCCTCATTTAAACTTGCTGCCAATTCAGATTCTGACATCTGAGATGATGCTATCTGTTTATATACCTCACAATTCTTCATTAATTCCTTGTGTGTTCCTTTTCCAACCATCTTTCCATCATCTAAAACAATAATCTGCTTTGCCTGTAATACAGTGCTTATTCTTTGAGCTACAATAATTACTGTACTTTCTTTTACCTTAGGACTCAATGCTTTTCTTAATGCTGCATCAGTCTTAAAGTCTAACGCTGAGAAACTGTCATCAAAAATATATATTCTAGGATTTTTTGCAATTGCTCTTGCAATTGATAAACGCTGTTTCTGTCCTCCTGAAACATTAGTTCCACCCTGTGAAATAGGACTATCATATTTTTCTTCTTTACAATCAATAAATTCTGTTGCCTGAGCAATTGTTGCAGCCTCTAACATTTGTTCATCGGATGCATTCTCTGCTCCATATTTTATATTAGATGCAATTGTTCCTGAGAACAAAATTCCCTTTTGCGGTACATATCCAATATTATCCCTTATTGATTTCTGTGATAAATCTTTTACATCAATTCCATCAATTGTAATCTGTCCCTCTGTTACATCGTAAAATCTAGGAATAAGCTTTGCTACAGTACTCTTACCACTACCTGTACTACCTATAATAGCAGTAGTTTCACCAGGTTTAGCAATAAAATCTATTCCCTCTAAAACATTTGTATCTCCATCAGGATATTTAAAATCAACATTTTTAAATTCTACAATTCCCTTTGGTGCATCTAACATCTTAGCTTCTTTTTTATCTTTTATAGAAACATCTGTATCTAAAACGTCATCTATTCTTTCTGCTGCAACTGTTGCTCTAGGAAGCATAATTGATACCATTGTTATCATAAGGAAAGACATAACTATCTGCATTGTATAGGTAATAAATGCAGTCATAGACCCAACTTCCAAAGCACCCTGATTAATTCTGTGGCTTGCAACCCATTCAATCAATATTGTAATTCCATACATGACCATCATCATAAGTGGCATCATAAATGTCATTACTCTATTTGTAAATAACATTACCTTTGTCAAAGATTTATTTGCAACATCAAATCTTTCTTCTTCTTTCTTTTCTCTGCTAAATGCTCTTATTACAGGAATTCCTGTTAAAATTTCTCTCGAAACAAGGTTTACTCTGTCAACTAAATCCTGCATAATTTTAAACTTAGGCATAGCTAAAGCCATCAATATTGCTACCAAACATAAAAGAGCAACAACAGCAACTACGATAATCCACTCCATACCTGAGTGTGTTTTTATAACCATTATTATGCCGCCCACAGCAAGAATAGGTGCATAAGCAACCATTCTAAGAAGCATTACACATACCATTTGAATTTGTTGAACATCATTTGTACTTCTTGTAATTAATGATGCTGTAGAGAACTTATTAATCTCTGCATCAGAAAATTCCAATACTTTATTAAATACTTTTTCTCTTAATTCTTTACCGATTGAAGCTGATACTTTAGATGCGAGGAAACCAACAATAATTGCACTTACAGTCATTAAAAGTGCCATTGCAAGCATTTTTGCTCCTGTGCTCCACAAATAACTAAATTGCTTTGCTTCAACATCTACTCCGATTTTTTTGTATTCCTTTTTTACAAATGAAATAGCTGAAGACTGAACAAGAGAATCTCCCATAGAATCAATTGCTGACCCCATTTTATCTCTTACTGTATCTCTTATTAAATCGAAATGAGCTGCCATAAACTGTTCCTGTGTCATAGTTCCATTTTGAACCGCTGCTAAGTCCATCTTAGTCTGGTTATCAAGAGAATCCATATCAATTTCTTTCATATACTCACTTATATCCTGACCGGCATTTTCATTATCGCTCTTCTTGTCCTGTGTCTGGGAAATCATTGAATATACAAGAATTGGTTCTGAAAAAGTCTTATCTAACTTTTCCATGTTTTCTTTTGATTTATCTTTTAACTTATAATTTCCATTACTTTGTTTCTTATATGCAGACTCCCATTTACTTTTTTCTTTATCAGTCATCCACATTGCAATTTCCTGATAACTTTCTTCTGAAATTTTCTCCGGTGTTGCATATTCAATTCCTGAATTATTAATACCTGTATCAATTAATGATGCTGTATAATCAGGTAAAGACAGGTCGCACATAGCCTGTATAAACAAAAATGCTATTATTGTAAATACCATTGGCATATGCCCTTTGAAATTTTTAAAAAATCTCATCTTAATTCTCCTTTTCTTTTTTTATTGTCTTGCCTTCTTCAAGTATAGCTGCATAAAATTTTTCCTGAAAATTCAGATATTGCTGTAATTCTTCTTCAGTAAAATGTGAAAATACTCTTTCAAAATATCCTTCCACATCCTTTTTTTTCTTATCTACAAGTTCATTGCCTTTTTTTGACAATTTTATTAATGTATTCCTTCTATTATCAGAATCTACTTCTCTTACAATATATCCTTTATTTTCCAAACTTTTAAGTGTTCTTGAAATAGACTGCATTGACACATGCAATCCTTCTGCAAGTTCTGATACATTGACTGATTTATTTTCCATTTTTTCTGATTTAACAAGCCAAAATATTATACTGCCTTCCATTCTTGAAATGTCATCAGATAATTTTGGATGGTGAAACTTTCTGAATTTCATCATTCCTTTCATAACCTTTTCTACAAGTTCCTTATTGTACTCGCTCATTTCATCCTGTCACCTCCAAGCTTAACTAGACTTTAGCAATAAAAAAATAAACGCCGTTTACATTTAACAATGTTAACTATAAACAGTGTTTATTATTTTACTCATATTTTTTAATCTGTCAACAACTTAATTCAAAATTTAACTAATTGTTAATATTTCTTACTATATTTTTTTACATCGATTCTATCACCCATAATAGAATCCATTCTCGTATCATCTTTTATAAGAATCTCTTTTTGTGCTTTGCTTAGTTGTTTAATCCAATATTCTAATTTAGATGCTAGTGCTTTATTTTCTGTCTGCCAAGCAGCTTCAAGTTTTAAAGCCACATGACTTCTTGTATATTTTGCACTTTTTTCTCCTGCTCCAAAATGTTCTTTCATTCTTCTATCTAAATCCGTAGTTATCCCTGTGTAAATCGAATCGTCTTTACATCTTAACATATAAATATAGTACATTTTATTCTCCCATTTTTCTAAATATTCCTCGTATAACAATTATTGATATAACTGCTGCCCCACCATCTGCTATAGGTGCCGCATACATAATGCCATTTATTCCAAATATCATCGGTAAAACTACTATTAAAGGTAGTAGAAAAATAATCTGTCTTGTAAGTGCAAGAAAAGTTCCCTTCATTGCTTTTCCAATTGCCGTACAAAAAGTTGAAGTTATTGGCTGTATCGCATTTGCAAATGTCATAAACAAAAATATTCTAAAATAATTTGTTGCAAACTGATAATATTCTTTTGTACCATTTCCAAATATACTAATGATATTTCTTGGGAAAACCTGAAACATTATAAAGGCTATCACTGATACTATTGTACCACTTATAACAGCTAGTTTATATGTTTCTTTCACTCTGCTATAATTTTTTGCGCCTATATTAAAACTTGCAATTGGCTGTATTCCCTGCGATAGTCCAATTATCACAGCAAAATAAATTTGATTAACTTTCATTATTATGCCTGCACACGCTAACGGAATTGAATCCCCATAATTTGATAACGCCCCATAGTATGTCAACGATTTATTTAATGTAATTTGAACAATCATTATTGCTATCTGATTGGAAAATGGTGTAACACCTAATGATGCAATTCTTCCAATATATTTTAAAGATGGAATGAAATGTTCTTTCTTTAATCGTACTGTCTTATAGTTTCTTAAATAATTTATTACTAATGCAAATGAAACAAATTGTCCAATAATTGTTGCTAACGCTGCCCCTTTCATTTGCCAATCAAATACCATAACAAACAAATAATCAAGAATTATATTAATTACTGCACCTACAAGATTGCATATCATAGAAAAATCAGGGCTTCCGTCCGCCCTTATAATATGTCCTCCCCCAAGTCCCATTATAAGAAATGGTATTCCAATTGCCGTAACACCAACGTAATCTTTAGCATATCCTAAAACATTGTCAGGTGCTCCAAAAAATTTTAATAAAGGTGTTAAAAACAATAATATTCCTATAGCTATTATAGTTCCAAGTATCATTATTCCTGTAACAACATTACCTATATAAAATGGGGCTTTTTCTTTATTTCCTTTTCCCATTTCAATATTAAATGCTGCCGCACCACCAATTCCAAATAGTAAACCTAATGCTACACATATTGTACTTACAGGAAAAGCTACATTTGTAGCTGCATTTCCCAACGTCCCAACAGTTCTTCCTATGAAAAACTGATCGACTATATTATAAAAAGAGCTTACAAGCATAGCTACTATACTTGGTATCGCGAATTTACGTAACAACTTACTTATCGGTTCAATCCCTAACGGATTTCTGATTTCACTATTTTCTTCCATTTCTTTATCTCTCTTTTATATTTACTTATATTTTTCTTTTGTCTTAAAACTATTCGTACAATTTTATCACATATACAAATAACTTTTCCACCATAAAATTATATATATTTCTATGCCTTACCAACTTATTAATATTATTTGTTCAATTTATATATGTTTTTAATGAATTAAGGAATCGTTTTCTACCTATATTTAACTTGTTTTAAATAATTACACTATGTTATAATTTTAGTATGTATTGCTATTGTTTACTAAAGTTCAACATACATAGCAATGTATATATTTAAATCAGACATCATTGCATAAATGATAAAGTTTTTAACTGTAGAGTTTGTCAGGTTTAATTAGAATTATTTTAATAAATTACCACGAAAGGATAAAAATATGAGAGGTATATACTCAAATAAAACTGAGATTAGGCATAAAGTATTTACGGAAGTTGCCCGAATGGCATATGAAGGTGGAGATTTCTCACGTATGGAAGAACTACCATATAAGATTATGCCAGGTGAAATTGGTAGCTACTATGACAATATTTTTCTTGAGAGAGCAATTATAGGAGAAAGATTGCGTGCTACTATCGGACTCCCTATAAGAAAAGTATCTGAACATGCTCCTCTTTCGGAAGGTATTGATAAAAGTGCTATTGATGAAAAATACTATGATCCACCACTTATTAATATAATTAAATTTGCATGCCATGCATGTCCTGAAAAACGAATTTTAATAACTAACGGATGTCAGGGTTGTTTAGAACATCCTTGTATTGAAGTATGTCCTAAAAAAGCTATTCATATGGAAAACGGTCGTTCTATTATTGATCAGGATAAATGTATTAAATGTGGTAAATGTGTTTCAGCATGTCCTTATAATGCCATTATTAAACAGGAACGTCCTTGTGCAAAAGCATGTGGAATGAACGCTATCAAATCAGATGAATATGGACGTGCAGATATTGATTATGAACAATGTGTATCTTGTGGAATGTGTCTTGTAAGTTGCCCATTTAGTGCAATTGTCGATAAAAGCCAGATATTCCAGACTGTTCTTGCACTTAAGAGTGACACGCCAATATATGCAGCAATAGCCCCATCATTTGTAAATCAGTTTGGCGGTGCTGTTACATCTGCACAGGTACGCGCTGCTTTAAAAGCTGTTGGATTTGAAGATATGATTGAAGTTGCTGTTGGTGCAGACTTATGTGCAATTCAGGAAGCTGAAGATTTCCTTGAAGAAGTACCTGAAAAGATTCCTTTTATGGGAACAAGTTGTTGTCCGGCATGGTCTGTAATGGCGAAAAAGACTTTCCCTGAATATGCAAATTGTATTTCAATGGCACTTACACCAATGGTTTTAACAGGTCGTATGATTAAAAAAGACCATCCGGATTGTAAGGTTGTTTTTATAGGGCCATGTGCTGCTAAAAAACTTGAAGCAAGCAGACGAAGTGTTAGAAGTGATGTTGATTTTGTTCTTACATTTGAAGAACTTATGGGAATATTTGATGCTAAATCAATTGAATTTTCTGAATTAGAAGTTGAAGAGGAACTCCAGACATCTTCTGCTGATGGTAAAGGATTTGCTGCTAGTGGCGGTGTTGCTAATGCTGTAAAAAATGTTATTAAGAAAATTGATCCTGATAAAGAAGTCAATGTTGTCAGTGCACAAGGACTTGCAGAGTGTAAAAAAATGCTTACTTTAGCAAAAGCAGGAAAATACAATGGATATTTATTAGAAGGAATGGCATGTCCCGGTGGTTGTGTAGGCGGTGCCGGAGTTTTAAGTGATGCTAAAAGAGCTGAAATAAAATTAAAGCAGGAAATGGCTAACTCACAATTAAAAAATTCTTCTGAAACATATTATGTTGATTATTTGAAATTAATTACTGAAGAAGATGCTGATAAATAATTATCATGTTATTTTATATATTATCTTAATACAATTTTTATTTTATATACTAATAATTTTAACAAAAATGTGTATAATCATTATATGATGAAAGGCTAAAATAGATAACACATCTAATTATCTTTCTATCATCATTATGCAAACTTTAGATAAAGGAGGCTTTAATATGGAATTAGAAATTACAACTGAAAACTTTGATGAATTAGTATTAAACAGTGACAAAACTGTACTTGTAGATTTTTGGGCTGACTGGTGTGGTCCATGTAAGATGCTCTCACCTGTAATTAAACAGATTGCTGAAGAACGAAATGATATAGTTGTTGGAAAGGTAAATGTTGACGAGCAACCCGGCTTAGGAGTTAAATACAAAATAGCTTCTATTCCAACAGTAATAGTATTTAAAAATGGTGAAATAACAAATAAAAGCATTGGTCTGGTTTCAAAAGCAGAATTATTGTCATTGCTAGATTAATTACAAATTTTCAAAAATACAAAATTAATTTGACCCTCAATCGTTAGATTTTTTCTAACTATCGAGGGTCTTTATTGGATATTCTAATTAATTACTCCTGTCATAATTGACATTGGTGGCATATTTAATTGTGCTACCGTGTCATTAACTCTAATACCGGCAGGTCTGCTTTCATTTGTTTTATTTAACACGACTACTACAATGTCTCCATTAGGGTTTTCAAATGATGTAACATCTACATCGTCTGAATATCTGCTAAATGCCACTCTTTTAGCTCCCGGTTTTATGTAGTGACTAAAATGATTAATATATGAAAGAGTATTTCTTTCCATTAATTTGTCACCTTTTGTATCGTATAAATACGGTGCATCACAATAATTTCCGACATGATTTGGACCACCCTGTTCATCTAATCCAGGTCACTTACATAAATATATCGTTTCTATTAAATTATGCGATATTAGATAAAAAGAAAAATCACATTAATTACATAACTACATTATTTTCTATTAAATTGCCATTCAAATATGACATTGCATTTTCAAATGTAGTAATGCTTATCGCTTCTAAAGCTTCATTAGTCAAAAATCCCTGATGCGAAGTAACTATAACATTTGGAAAAGATAATAGTCTTGCAGTAATAGAAGTTTCTAAAATATCATCTTCTCTGTTTTCAAATACATTATTTGTTTCTTCTTCATATACATCTAATCCTACACTGAAAAACTTTTTGTCTCTAATTCCATGTATTAAATCTTCTGTTTTAATTAAGGCTCCTCTTGATGTGTTTACAAGAATAACTCCATCCTTCATTTTAGCTATACTACTTTTATTTATCATATGATAAGACTCTTCTGTAAGTGGGCAATGCAATGAAATTAAGTCGCTGTCATTTAATAACTTATCTAATTCCACATATTCTACAAAATCTAATTCGGGATTTTTATACAAATCATATGCAATAACTTCCATTCCAAATCCTCTGCATATTCTGCACATCGCTGCTCCTATTTTTCCTGTTCCTATTATTCCTGCTATCTTTCCATTCAAATTTGTTCCTGTAAGTCCTGTAAGACTAAAATTATTTTCTCTAACCTTTATATAACTTTTATGAATTCTTCTGCTCGAAGCTAAAGCCAAAGCCATTGCATGTTCCGAAACTGCTTCAGGTGAATATCCCGGTACTCTCATAACCATTATATTTTTCTTTTTTGCTTCTTCTAAATCTACATTATTAAATCCCGCACATCTTAATAAAACAAGTTCAACGCCGTTTTTACTTAGACAATCTATTGTTTCTTTTCCTACATCCGAACTTACAAATGCACAGATTGCCTTATACCCTTTTGCTAAATTTGCAGTTTTTGAATTAATATCTGTATCTGTATATTCAATTTCTATTTCCGGATATTTTTCCGTAACTTTTTCAAATGAATCCCTATCATATTTTTTTGTATCATAAAATAATATTCTCATAATTATCTCATGTCTCCTTCTTAATTGATTTTATTATCTAGTATTTTCATTTTATCATATAATATACAATATTAGCCTGACAAGAATTCCGAGTGCTTTATCTACGCTTTATATTTCTACAAAAATTTACTGAAAACTTTGTAACTAATAATTATTTTTTAATTAACCACATAATTAAATATAGCCTGTCAGATACACTGACTGGCTATATTTAAAATTTAGCTTTATTTACTTTCTATAATACTGTTAAACTCTCCTATACAAAACGTATTGTATAAAAAATATGATATTACACATTACAATTGAATATACTGCGGGAAATTATCCATCAAAAATTCCACACCTGCCATACTCATCGCAAATAATACAATAAAAAATGTTATAAACATACCACCTATATCATATTTGAAATGTTTATCATTGAACCTTACAGTATAATATATAATTTCTGCACCAAGCATAATCAGCATAATTGGCCACATATGAAAAATAAATGCATAATTAAAACTTTTAAATACAGTTTTTATAAAAAATAAAACACCAAATAATACAAGACTTATACCAAATGTAAATGTGCCTACTCTTCTTTCCTTCATTTCTTATTCCCCCCTAATTGCTTAATATTTCATCATTTGCTTCTTTTTCATTTTCAATAAAATTATCTTCAATAATTTCTGAATCGCCATCTAACTTTGTATTATCTATACTTACATTTTCTTCGTATATTGCTTTTCTTTTTCCTTTAATTAAATAAATTCCAGCTCCAATTATTAACACTGAAAATACTAATTTAGGTAACGCATATCTAATTAATCCAAATACAGTATTATCTAAATCTATTCCTAACTGATAGCAAAAACTAATTGCACCATTATACAAGGAATTTATTCCTATAAGTATTAATATCACTGCTGCTATAATTCTTACTTTTTTAACATTAAATTTAAGTTCATCCGTGTTCTTGATTATTAACCAATCATCCTCTAATTTTGAAAACTCATCCGCTGACAATGAATTTTTATTTAATGCATCAAAAAAAGCATAAAACCATATAACAGGAAGTGCAAATGCAATTGCATCAACTCCAATCAAAGAAATAATAGCACAGCATCCCATAAATATGGACATTAAACTAATTCCCTGTTTAAAAAATCCTAAATACATCTGACCTGCTCCAGGTATACATGCCAGGCAAAAATTCCAAAATTTACTTCTTTGCTTTTTCATCTTTATACACTCCTTTATCAAACTCTAAATTTTTGGCTACTTCTCCAGATAAGCTTTTCATTCCATTTCCTATCTTTTCAGTTGACTGTTGTAACATTCTTGATATAGAAAATCCGTTATTCAACTGTTTCATAGTCTCTATTTTAGTCCCAACTAAATCAGGTTTAACGGCATCCATATTAAATACCATAAGCACAGCAATTCCGGCAGCAGCAACAACCTTTGAGCTATACAAAATAAGTTCTGTTTTCCTATTTTTATATTTGTTTAACAGAATAATATTTGCTTTTGTCTTATGTATTTCACCGTTTGTTTTTATAATTTTCTGATTTTTTTCATCATTTATTTTTTCTTTTATTTCATATTTTAAATTATCAGTTGGTGAAATTAACTCCTCAACAGGAAAAAGATTTGCAAATTTTTCTGCACATACCAAGCACTGTGACACGTGATTTAACAAATTAATTTCTTCATTTTGTTCTAATTTGTGATTATAATATGAAATTATTTCTTCATCTTTTAAATGATTCATCGCAGTTCCTCCTTATCCCATTGTGTTCTAAGAACCTTTCTTACTCTCCTTATCTGAGTTTGCACCGTATGTACATTAGCATTTATATGTTCTGCTATTTCCTTAGCCGTTTTCCCTTTATAAAAATATTCATAGGCAACGGTTTTGTATGGTTCTTTAAGTCTATTACAGCATTTTTCTAATTGTTCCATAACAACTATTTCCATAACTTGCTTCTCTGCTGAATCAACCGGTGGGCTTCCTCTTTCAAGTTCTTCATCCTCACTTGGCATTGTTCTTCTCTCAGCTCTTTTCAAATGGTCCAGACACTTATTTGTAGCTACCCTTGTAATGTATGCTTTTTCATTTTTCTCATCAAAGGATTCCATAACTTTGTAAACTGAAATAAAAGTTTCCTGTGTTAAATCCTGAGCATCAAAATAATTATTCGTCATTCGATAGCATATTGAAAAAACCAATTTCTCATATTTAGTTAATAAATCTTCAAAATAACTATTTTGATATATCTCTTCCAAAATTTAGCACTCCTTTCCTTATTTACCCCTCTATAATATATAACGATTTAGCAAAACAAAAGTATTCAATTTTTTTATTTTTATTTAAATAAACTTTAGTTGAAATTTTATTTTGAGTTGAATGGGTTAAATTATTTTACAAATATTAAAATCTGCAAACAAAAAATGGCTGGTATTTGATATATACCATTTTAACTGATTGCTTAGTAATGATGATATACTTCCTTGTTCTCAGACATCTTTTTATAAATAACTTTATACTATTAAAAATATTAAATTGTAAGTTATTAATATTATCGTTCAATTAATTGACGCCTGCATTACAACCAATCCAATATGAAAAAGAATTGTAGCCTTCCCCATTTCCAAACCTGTTATACATGTAATTGTATACGGAATTGAACTGACCGGTGACACACCAAAATCCGATTTGACAGACATTGAAATTCCCAATGTCATAATAAATGATCCTAATATATAAATTGTAATTCTTGTAAAATAATTCTCACTATTTATTATTTCATTTAATTTGTTTAACACGTTAACATCTCCTTTATCCTATTTTGAAATAATACGCTGGCAGCAATTTTAACTCTTTTTTATATTTATTTCAAATCTAAGGAGTTACCATTTTGCAACAATTTCTCCAGTATTTTCCCTATCTCATACTGAATTCCACTAAATAAATTTCCTGCTTTTATTGTCCTAGCCTTGAACCTTGTTGCTACATCTGATATTTCCAACTAACTTAATTTATATACATTCTGCAATACATCTCTTTCTCTACAATGCTATCTGATATTAAATACTATTAAATCCATTACATATTGGTACTGCATTTTCTGCAAAAAACTGAATGTTCATTGGTATTAATGTTGTTTTCTTCATCTTCTTTATCCTTTCCGTTTTAGCTCGTCAGCATATTCCGAGAGTTTTAAGCCATCACGTTTTGGGCATATAAAAAGCACCTACTTATTTGTAGATGTGAGGTAACCCCATAATTATGATCTAAATTAAATTTAAGTATAAAAAATACCACCTAATCTTTCAGACCGGATGGCATCTATGCAAAAATACCTCTTTCTCTCTCATCAATTTCATTTAACTCCTTTTTTATAACCTCTTTTTCCTCTGGAGTTAAATTTTCATTTTCCATTTTCTTAAACAATTCTTCTTCTCTTTCTGTTCTATATCTCATCATTGTTATATACCCTCAAAAAACGACATAATTTCATTATATATTGACTCGTTTGAAGAAAAACTCTCTGCTATTCCCTCTGAATAATTACCTCTAATATATCCATCATAAGCATATTGACTTAATTCTTCTTTCAATTTAACATTATTTATATTACCTAAATAATTTAATTCATCAATTTTCTATCTACTAACTTTCTAGGTACATCATAACTTCCTCCACATTATGCCATAATCTATTACAAATTGCTCAAGCACTATCTCTATTATTCATATGAAATTTTCTCATTAAATATTTTATTTTTAAATTTATTGCGATACTTTGCATACAAACGTTTAATATGTCTCACTGGTGCATCTTCACTACTCTTTGGAGAGTTGATTATTTTTATTATATCTCTTGAAAAATCAAATATTACTTTTCCAGTAATATCATCTACTCTGGAACCGTATGCATATGTTACAGTATTATTCGTATTACTTATATAATCACAATAAACCATATGGCTCGCCATTCTCTCCTACTTCACTAATTAATTGAGTTTCCCAATCATACACTTTTGACGCTTCTCTATGTGCCTCCGCTACAGTCAAGTTATACCTCTTTTCTAGTGTACTTTCAAGCAATTCATGTTTCAATAAGAGGATATCCCTCTTTTCTGGTTTGCCTTTGAATATCCTGCTCCATGCTACAGCCATATCATAATCTGGATCAAGCATTTTATATCCATCATATTTTTTATGTTTATTATAAAATATATGTCGTTTTATTTGTTGTTCTGTAAATCCCGAGTTTTTTGCCATTATTGAAATATCATTTATTCTACTTATTTTTTTTATAAGCTTTTGCTGCATCAGCATCTTTTTTATCACTAGGATCATAAGGTAAGTATCTTTTACCACCAGTGAACGCCTTTCCTCCTGACTGTTTATTATGCTTTTTGCCACGCCACTCATTAGCCCTTATCGCATATTTCTTCTTATTTTCTTCATCCAGCGAACAGGCATATAATCTGTCAAACTTATCAATATTTCTCTGAATTAAATTTCTTCTATTTTCCTGCTGTTCTGCAACAACCGCCTGCTTCATTTCCTTTTTTGTTACCTTTTCAGGCTTTTCAGAAATGCCCGGGAAATATGTACTATGTCCATCCTTGCAGTTTGGATGATACAAACCGCCTGCCATTGCCTGCGACATTAACGGATATGGGCCATCACTTGCCTTGCCGCCACTCCATACATCATCTATGAGTATCTTTCCGGTTCATCTTCCACACTTAGGACAAGGCAACCCACGTTTATTTACAATCACTGTAGAAACGCCCCATTCCTGACGTTTTGCACCTTCGCCCTGACAGTAAGCTCTTGTGTTGGCTGTTCTTAATGCCATTCCTACATATGAAGCAATGTTTACTCTGGCACCATTTTTATACTGTATACAATTAATGCCACGGCTTAAAAAGTCCTTTGTAGCCATATCCACTGCTTTTTCATATGTACCTGCTCCAGAGTTATAATAAACCTGCGAATTGAATATGACTTTTCTGTATTGGTCATTTGCCATTCTAAGCATTGCTGTTCTTCGCATACTAGCATTTATCTCATTAAGTAATACCTTAAGTTGTTCTGCCTACCATAAAGTCCAATTTAATCCATTCTTCATTTCTTCTGCTCTGTGATATGGCAAGTTACGCATCATTGAATATATAAGTTCATTTTCAAATGTCATGCATTGAATATTGACATAGTAAAAATAATTACTAATATCTTCTCAATACTCCATAAGGTAATCACTTTCTGTACATAAAGTATTATGATGCATACTGGAAATCATTAACCACTAATCTTTCCATGACACATAAGCCACACGATACTAGGCGCACATATGTTTTACTTCAAACAAGAGTAGAAGCAACTGAATGTATTATACAGAAGATTTTGGGACACGCAGGAAAATATTCCTGAATAGGTATATACTAACATTGTTATTGAACAAATGCTTGATGCTATAAATAAGCTATAATATTATGTCACTATTGAATAAAAATCGTTCTTTATTTATTAGAATTATAATTTTTTATCACCCAAAAAGCTTTATAACGAGCCATAAAAAACACCCCAGAACAAAAGTCCTGAGGTGTAATATACTTTTCTGAAACACCTTGAGGCGTTCTTGATTGTAAAATTGATTATCTATTTGAGAGCGTTTGTAGAGCGTGAAAAGCCCTTAGATTGGTGATTTGTGTCTGGAAGTGTTACATATCTGTTGTATGCGTAACACTACACACACATTTCCAGAACTGCTTATTACTCTACGGCTTTAACCACTTGCTACTTGATGAGTATATACTTTTTTCTGTATTGTTTCAGTAAGACAAATAGAAATTAATACGTTTCTACAAAAAATAAAACTCTTTATAAAAACGGTACCATATACACCGGGATATAATAAATTCCGTTTTCCCATTTGTAATCTTTTGTATGAACAACATATTTGTTACATATACGATTACTAAACTTGTTGCAAAATACATCAAGTGATTTATGTGTTCTATAATTGCCGGATTTCACCTCTAATGGACATATCTTATCTTTAACCGAAGTTAAAAAATCAATCTCATACAAATGATTTGAAGTTTTACTTTCCATCGTGTAATAAAATAAATTATTGCCTTTTGCTATTAGCATCTGTGCCACAACATTTTCATAGACATATCCTAAATTTACATCTAGTTTGTCCGAAAGTAACTTATTATAAATAATATTCTCCGTATATTTTTTATCCTTAAATGCCAAAGTTATAAATAGACCGACATCAGAATTAAACAATTTATATCGTCCTGCATCCTTTTCCAATGCCATTCCCACATCAGGATTATTAGCATGATATGCAATATTTACAGTGTACGAACTGAGCATATCAGGAATCAGCTCTCTTACCTTCTCAGAGCGAACCCCCTCTCTTGCACTTGACAGAATATATCTTGATGCATTACCACTAAGATTAGCAGGTATGGCATCATAAATATCTCCAGCAAGACCGGTTCCATCTATCTTCACAAAATCTTCTTCATATAAGTCTACAATTTCTCTTTTAGTTTCATCAACCAATTGCAAATTATTTTTCTCTATATACGTTTCTATGGCCTGTGGCATTCCACCAACAAGCATATACAATCTGAATATCCGCATCAGGTTTCTATGCATTGCATTCCCAGCAGGCTTTTTGTTCTTTATAAGATGCCTTATTGTTTCCGCTGATACCTCATCTCCTATTGCCCATAAGAACTCCTCAAAA
>ERZ772879.241-NODE-241-length-44932-cov-3.946030_pt1 | contig 44932 bp, 39 predicted proteins | sample MGYA00580582_ERZ772879 | MGnify/ENA primary metagenome ERZ772879 (study PRJEB29015, sample SAMEA2737682) | human gut metagenome | biome: human gut; feature: human-associated habitat; material: faeces | place: China | collected 2012 ... | reverse complement strand
TGGGCAGAAGCGCATAGACGGTCAGCGCCACCACGGCGGTGACGTTCCCCACGCCGGTCACGGGGATGAGGAAACCGAACAGCGCGATAGAAGGGATGGTGTACACGAAGTTGACCAGCGCAAGCACGGGCTTCGCCCCTCGCCTCCATGTGGCGATGGCGATTCCCAGCGACAGTCCGATGAGCGCCGCCAGCGCAATGGATATGAGCGAGATGCCGATATGCTGCAGAAGGAGCTCGAAAAACCAATCGCGTTTTTCAACGAGCAAGGCCAGGGTTTCGGTCAGAATCAAGAGGAATCCTCGCTTTCGCACGTGGTGACGGACGCTACGTCGAGGGTTGAGATGCGGACTGCATGGTTAAATCCTACAGACTTCGTCAACATTGTAATCAAGTGTCGGTGCTTGGGCGCGGCAAGGCGGTCGTGTTACCTAATCGCCACGAGACGGTGGATTCCCGGGTACTGCCTGTGGTTTTCGCCGGGTGACTGGCATGCATTGATTGCGCAGTGGGTCGCTGCGCTTTATCATAATAAAGAGAGACGTATTTTCCCATTCGCCATATCCACCAGAGACCGCGTGTTTCAAGGGCGGTCATCGCGTGCAGCATGGTATTTCGGAAGAGGGGCCGCGCTCGCGCGGCAGGAAGGATGCGCCATGGCAACTGAAAGCCAGATCGCTCTGTACGAGAACTTCAAGGCGATCAACACCATCGAAACCGCGAGCTACGACCAGTTCGACGTGAAGCGCGGCCTGCGCAACGCCGACGGCACGGGCGTCATCGCGGGTCTTACGAACATCGCCAACGTTCACGGCTACGTGGTCTCAGACGGCGAGAAGGTAGCCGACGAGGGTATGCTGCGCTATCGCGGCTACGACGTGTACGACCTGCTGGACACCAGCGTGGCCGATCGCCGCTTCAACTTCGAGGAGGTGGCGTACCTGCTGCTCATGGGCGAGCTGCCCACACAGGAGCAGCTCGACCGCTTCATCGCCGCGCTCGATGCCGAACGCGAACTGCCCGACGGCTTCACCGCCTCCATGATCATGCGCGACACCCCGCCCGACATCATGAACATGCTGCAGCGCACCATCCTGCTGCTGTACGCCTACGACGCGGACGCCGAGGATCGTTCGGCTCATCACGAGATCCACACCGCCATCTCGCTGATCTCGCGTCTGCCGCGCATCATGGTGCTGACCTACTACGCGAAGCAGGCTCGCTACAACAACGGCTCCATGATCATGCATCGCTTCATTCCCGGTCAGTCCACGGCCGAGACCATCCTGTCCATGCTGCGTCCCGATCGCTCGTTCACGGCGGAAGAGGCCCGCATGCTCGACATCATGCTGTGCCTGCACGCCGAGCACGGCGGCGGCAACAACTCGTCCTTCACGACCCACGTGCTCTCCTCGGCGGACACCGACCCTTATTCCACCTATGCGGCGGCCTTCGGGTCGCTCAAGGGCCATCGCCATGGCGGTGCGAATCACCAGGTGCGCGCCATGCAGGCGGAGATCAAGGAAAACGTGAAGAACTGGGAAGACGACGACGAAGTGGCCTCCTACCTGGCGAAAATCGTGAACAAGCAGGCCTATGACGGCACGGGGCTCGTCTACGGCATGGGACACGCGGTGTATACGCTTTCCGACCCGCGCGCCGTCATCGGCAAGCGCTTCGCCGAGCAGCTGGCCGCCGGCACGGAATACGAGGCCGAGCTGAACCTGCTGAAATCTATCGAGCGTTTGACGCCCGAGGTGTTCGCGCGCGAGAAGGGCTCCACCAAGGAGCTGTGCGCGAACGTGGACATGTACTCGGGCTTCATCTACTCCATGATGGGCATTCCGGAAGATCTGTTCACGCCCCTGTTCGCCTGTGCCCGCATGGCCGGCTGGGCGGCGCATCGCTTCGAGGAAATCGTCGAGGGCAAGCGCATCATTCGTCCCGCGTACAAGGCAATCAACAGCACGCGTTCGTACATCTCCATGGACGAGCGCGAGCAGGCGGTGCAAGAAGAAGTCGTCGAAGAGATCGATCAGGTACAGGCGTTCTACAACGACTAGGCAGACAAACAACGAGAAGCGAAAGGGCGTGCTCGTATGGCAGAGGAACTGAAGATTGGTACGGCAGAGGAACGCGAGGCGTTGGCCGAGCAGGCGCTTACCGACGAGAGTCTCGTCGATGCGCTCGCGCAGGAGATAGCCGGTTCAAGCAGGATTCGTCGCCAGAAGGCCGCCTCGACCGTCGCGCTCATCGCCGACAAGGACGCAAGCGTTCTGCTTCCCTATGCCGATGACATCGCCAGTGGCCTGACCAAGCCCGAAGCACAGACGCGCTGGGAAGTTCTGCACGCGCTCGACCAGATGGGCAAGGCCGGCCAGCGCTATGACGAGGACGTGCTCGTCGCGGCGGAGGACTCGCTATATGACGAGACGAACGGCTTCGTGCGCGAGGCCGCGTTCCACTTCTTCTGTGGCTACGGTAGTGCCTCGGTCGATAATTCCGAAGAGGTCTGGACGCAGATCGACGAGGCCATCCAGTGCTATCACGGTAATCCCGAGTTCACCGACATGCTCATGCAGCTCGTCGCCTTTGCCGAGGGAAACATCTCGCTTGCCACGAGTTCCGCACTCGCCCAGCGCATGAAGTTCGATTCCGAGAACGCATCGGGCACGCTGCGCATGCGCTCGGAGCAGATCGTCGCCGCTCACAAGAAGCGTCTCAAGGAAGAGAAGTAGCTCGCGACCTTCTATCGCTTGTGCACGGGATGCAGGCTGAGCACCTCTGCCAGCCTGCTGGCATAATACCGCGTGCCATTTGACGTGCCGCACTCCTCGCCGATGTTGAGGAGCAAAAGCTCTATGACCTCGCTGCGATTCCTGAAGAGCATGGGGTATTTGCGCACAAGCAAATCGAGAAAACCCACCGCGTCCACGTCAAGGGTGACGTGTATGTAGCGCGATGCCATGAGCTGGGGGTTCCTGATCTGGTCGATAACCCTGTCCGCTCGCAGCCGCACCAAACCGATGACAAAGCTATCATCGGGTTCTGCCACGTAGATGTGCTCGGATAGAAAGATAATGGTCTCGACAAGCTGACTTACGCTTGCGAAAGTCAACGTATCGTTCTTGAGCAGTGGTAACACAGAAGCGTAGATGTCCTCGCTTACGGCGGCCCGGATCGTCTCCTTGGGTTTCTCTCGTTGCGGTCTACCGGTCATCTGCATTCCTGTCTCATAGTGGCATCACATGGTTATGCGCAGAGCGGATTATAAGGCAAGGAGGCGCGCAACGGGCAGGTTTGCGTCATCATGAGGGGGATGGGGCAGATGGAGAAGAGGCGCACATCGAACGACGTGGTCGTTTTGACGACACACGAGCGGAGCGGATACTTCACGGCAGTGCTTGGGGATGGGATTGACCTGCGCTTTAACCCACACCAGGAAGGCGCCCTCGAAGACGTGCTCCACAACACGATTGTGGCAGGTGGCACGCTTGCGATCATCGACGAAGCGCACTTCATAGATGCCGATGACATGGCCGTCGGGCTCGAGAGGTTCTTTCGGAAGGAGCCCCATCCGGAGCGGCTCAGGCTTATCGTCGTCTGCACGCACCGCCAGGCGGGCGACCCGCTCCTTGCCTTCCTTGTTCTATATTGCGGAATCCACAACATCATTTACGGAAAAACCGGTGTTGACGTCAGCATCGAGCTGAGCAGGCTCATCGAGCGTGACAATACACGTGCCGATGTATTGCATCTTGCCGAATCGGGCCGCTGGCAGACGGCGAAGCACGTTGGTATACAGCTGGACCTTGACGAAGACGCAACCGGCAAGCTGATCGAGTGTGGCGTGTCAGAGAAGGACGCATTCAAGAAGATAAGCCGCGACGTGCTTATCGATGTCAAGGGCGCTCGGCTTCTGAACCTGCATATCGAAATCAGCGCTGTCGTGGAGTAGAGACGTCCGATCGAAATCATGGTTTGAGAAAAACCATATCTTGCCGAGATGATTTTGTAGAGACGAGATAATGAGGGCGGGTACCCTGCTTCCTCGCAAGAGCAATAGCGAGGAGTAATGATGAGCATCGAGGTTCCGCCTGCGCCTTCACACGAAAGCGCCCAAGCCGTCATGGCACGTCTCTCCCGGTTTTCGCGTGAAGAGGCTCCCGAGAGGCAAAGCGAGCATGCGCTGCGTCAGCCGCGCATGCTGCTTATCGTGTCATGCCTGCTGTCAAGCTGCGGAATACTGTTGCTCATCTGTGCAATCGCGGTTATCTGCGTGCCCGATTCGGCGCTGTCGCGCACCATCACCCTCGCATGCGAAGCACTGTTCTGAGGGGGAGGATGCACTATGGTCGAGGAGCTTGCGTTTGATTTCGAGACACCCGAAGAGACGGGGGAGGATCTCTCGCTCGACTATCCGGCAGAATTGCAGGTGTCGTCGCTTCTGGGGACGCACGTCAAACGTGATGCGCTTATTTCGGCGATGCTGCAAGACCGCAATGCCCTGCGCCTCATCATGGCGCCACACGGCTTCGGAAAGACGGAGCTTGCGCGCGAGTATGCGCAGCGTCTCTTCCCTGACAGCTCCGTTACCTGGATTGATGCCGCAAGCCCTGATTTCTTGCTCGCGCTCGACAGGGACGAGAACATGATCGTGAGGCAGGGCGATATCTGCGCGAGTCTCGTCATTCTCGACAACATGCCCTGGCTACACGAGGAACGCGCCCATGCCCTCTCTCGGCATGTTGACGCGGCTCTCTACGCGGGCATCGAGGTCATCGCAACGACGCTGCCCTCTTGCGATGTCCTGAGCGCCCTGCAGGCCGATTGCCTTTCCATACACGCAGTCGAACTGCTCGCAACCGAGCAAGAGTGTGCTCCGCGGCAGGTAACCGAGCAGGACGGCGGTAGTCGCGCATTCGGCAAGAAGCGCTGGATCGATGCCGGCAAATTGCTGTTCGGACGCGCGGCTTCGGTTATCTGGGGCGCAAACATGCTGTCCCAGCAGGAGTGCCTCGAGGGGCTGTTCTCCGAGCGTCTCCCGCTCGATCTCGTGCGCGGCATGTTTGCCATGCTCCTGTTCAAGACGGGCACCATGCGCGATCTCGAAGGCGTCGGGATTACGCTCAGGAGCGAGGACATCGCGTTGCTTGCGCGTGACTATCCCGTCTTCGGCATCGATACGGTATCCGGTGTATTCGAGCTCGCGGATTTCGAGCTGGCCGATCTCAGGCATGCGATCCTTGCCAACAAGCTCGAAGCCGTCGTGCTCGAAGGCACCTGTCCGCTGTCCGAGCGCGTGCTCGGGGCGCTGTTCAAACGCGGTGACTTGCGACGTGGATCCATCATCATCGATGCCTTCTGCAATGACGAGCGCTGTGCCGCGTGGCTTGTCGAGCGGGGCTGGGACTTTCTCGATGCGGGCGAGACGCATCTTGTCTCGACACTGCTTGACCGTTGTCCCGACGCAACGTATGCAAATAGCCCCATACTGCAGGTGATTCACGCGTGGGTATCCGGCTTGTCGGGAGATGCGCGCGAGGCATGTCATATCGCGCAGCACGTTCTTGCCATGCAAAAATTGGCCGACAAACCAGATGTTGCGAGTGTCGCGGCTCGCATCGCGCTTGCCCAATTCGACGAGAATGCGATTATCGACACCACGCATTACGAGCTGTCGCCGAAGATCAAGGTGCCTGGCGAGCTCTCCTTTATCACGAGCGTACTCGACTCCTGCACGAACGCCGAGCTTGCCCGCGCGTTTTGCCTCGATGATCCCGAGAGCGACCCGCGGTATGGTAAGGGGCGTCGTGCACCGGGCAGGCAGCGTGCCCGACAGCTGGGGGCGCTGTTCACCGAGCATGCCGACATGCTTGGAAACTCGCGTGCGTTCGGAGTCGCCCTGCACGTGCTCGCGCATGTCGATAGCCCCGATCTGCGGCATCTGGTCCAGGACCTTGGTTGCGATGCGGTGCTCAGAATGCGCAGGCGTGGCGTGACGAGCTTCACCGAGGCAATGCTCGTCTGCGATATGTGGCGATCGGGGTACTTTGGGTTGGTCGGCCCCGTCGTGGACCGTCGCGACGCCAAGGTCCTCGACGGAGCTGCTCATATGCTCGAAATGCTCGCCACCTGCTGTGGTCGAGAGTCCGCATCGATACCGTGGAAGCTTCAGGGGCTCTCTGTGCAAAATGCCGGAAAGGCCGTCCCCAAGCCCAACGTCGTCAACAAGACCGGTGACGAGATGTACGTGCGCCTGCTTGGTGGCTTTGAGGTGACCATTGGCGAGCGCTATCTGAGCGAGGGCAGGTGGCGCAAGAAGGCCCGCGCGCTCTTCTCCCTGCTCGTCCTCAACCACGGCCGTGACGTGCCGCGTGACGATCTTCTCAAGCAGATATGGCCCGGTCTGGCGCGTACGCATGCGCTCGATAACTTCTATACCGTCTGGGGTAACTGCATCTCGATCGTGGGGGAGGCGCCTTACCTCGAGCGCAATGGCGAATTCTGTCGCATCGATCCGCGCTACGTGCACTCTGACGTCGCGGAGCTCGAGCAGCTCGCGCGACATCTGCTCGTCTCGGATCACGACGCGAACTACCTGCTCGACACCTATGCAAAGATCGAGGCCCTCTACCGGGGAGGCCTCGTGCCCAGCGAGCGTAGCGTGCGGGCCATCAACGCCCAACGCGATCGCTACCGTGCGCTCTACGTCGATGCCATGGTCGCGGCGACGGATTGCGCCTTGCGGGTACGCGATACGCGCATCGCCCTGTGGTTCGCGCGCAAGGCAATGGAGGAAGAGCAGACGCGCGAGGACGTGTACCGTGCGCTCATGAAGGCGCAGATTGCCTCGGGCCAGCGTTGCCCGGCAATCAAGACCTATCTCTCATGCCGCGATTACCTGCAGGAAACGCTCGGCCTCGACCCGTCCATCGAGACGCGCGAGCTCTACAACGCGCTCGTGACCACCGATCCCGAGCTCTTGCGCCTGGAGGCGGCGCTTGCCCAAAAAGCACCCTGACCTTTTAGGATGGAGACAGCGCGTGCGTGATGTGTGGCTTCTATGGGCATGCGTTTGTTCCCCACTCGTCAGGAAGGGGCACTACTGACCTGTGCTAAAGTAGTACGGACGCCAATATCGTTTCAGAAAAATAAAGGCATGAATCATGGCAAACATATTCTCTAAGCTGCTCTCGGCTGGCGAGGGCAAGGAAATTAAGGCATTTCGCAACAGAGTCGGCGAAATCAACTATCTCGAAGACGAAATCTCCCAGCTCAGCGATGAGGAGCTACGCGAGAAGACCATCGAGTTTCGCGAGCGCTACGCGGACGGCGAGTCACTCGAGGACTTGCTGCCCGAGGCATTCGCCGTCGTGCGCGAGGCGTCGGTGCGCACGCTGGGCCTGCGCCACTTCGACGTGCAGCTCATCGGCGGCATGGTCCTCAACGAGGGTCAGATCGCCGAGATGAAGACCGGCGAAGGCAAGACGCTCGTTTCGACGCTTGCCGGCTACCTCAACGCCATCCCGGGCGAGGGCGTGCACATCGTTACCGTCAATGACTACCTGGCCAAGCGCGATAGCGAGTGGATGGGGCAGGTCTACGAGTTCCTGGGCATGGAAGTCGGCCTCATCCAGAACGGCACCAAGACCGAGGCCCGCAAGGCTGCCTACGATGCAGACGTCACGTATGGCACCAACGCCGAGTTCGGTTTCGACTACCTGCGCGACAACATGGTCGTCAACCCCGACTCGCGCGTGCAGCGCGGCCATGCCTTCGCCATCGTCGACGAGGTCGATTCCATCCTTATCGACGAGGCGCGCACGCCGCTCATCATCTCGGGAGCCGGCTCGCAGTCGACGGATACCTACCGCAAGTTCGCAAACGCGGTCAAGCACCTCGTCAAGAACGTTGACTTCGAGATGGATGAGGCCAAACGCACCATTTCCACGACGGACGAAGGTCTCCAGCATGTCGAGTCGCTGCTCGGCATCGAGGACATCTACTCGGATATCTCCGGCCAGCTTTCCAACCATCTGCACCAGGCACTCAAGGCGCAGTTCCTCTTCCATCGCGACAAGGACTACATCGTCCAAAACGGCGAGGTCAAGATTGTCGACGAGTTCACGGGCCGCATCATGGAAGGTCGTCGCTACTCCGAGGGCCTGCACCAGGCGATCGAGGCCAAAGAGGGCGTGCTCGTGCGTGCCGAGAACCAGACCATGGCCACCATCACGTTGCAGAACTATTTCCGCCTGTACGACAAGCTTTCGGGCATGACCGGTACGGCCAAGACCGAGGATGCCGAGTTCCGCGACATCTACAAGCTTCCCGTCGAGGTGATTCCCTCCAACAGGCCCGTCATTCGCGAAGAGCTGCCCGATCTTGTCTATCGCACGGTCGATGCCAAGTTCAACGCCGTCGCAGACGACGTCGCGGAGCGCCACGCGCATCAGCAGCCCTGCCTGGTCGGCACCATCTCCATCGAGAGTTCTGAGCGTCTTTCGTCGCTGCTCTCCAAGCGCGGCATCAAGCATTCGGTCCTCAACGCGAAGTTCCACGAGCAAGAGGCCAACATCGTCGCACAGGCCGGACGTGCCGGTGCCGTCACCATTGCCACCAACATGGCCGGTCGTGGTACGGATATCTTGCTCGGCGGCAATCCCGAGTATCTCGCGCGTGATATCCTCGCCCAGCGTGGTGTCGAGGAGGACGAAATCACGGACGAGCAATGGGAGGCGACGCTCGCCGAGGCCAAGGAGATTTGCGCCGAAGAGGCCCGTATCGTGCGCGATGCAGGCGGTCTTGCCGTCATCGGCACCGAGCGCCATGAGTCACGACGCATCGACAACCAGCTGCGCGGTCGTTCCGGCCGCCAGGGAGACCCGGGCTCCTCGCAGTTCTACCTCTCGCTCGAGGATGACCTCATGCGCCTGTTCGGCGGGGATCGCATGGATCGCATCAGCGGGCTCATGCAGCGCACCGAGATTGACGACGACATGCCCATTCAGGCCAAGATGGTCACCAAGGGCATCGAAAGCGCCCAACGCCAGGTCGAGGCCATGCATTTCTCCTCCCGTAAGCACGTCCTCGAATATGACGACGTCATGGACAAGCAGCGCAAGACCATCTACGCCGAGCGCAATGACATTCTCGATGGCAAGAGCTATGCCGAGCGCGTGCCCGAGCTCATCGTGGGTGCGGTCGAGGATGCCGTGTACGAGTACTGCCCCAGCCACGATGTCTACGAGGACTGGGATATGGAGGGTCTCAACAACTGGTTCAAGGAGCTCACGGGCATCGAGTTCGATCTTGACGAGCTTGACCACCAGGAAGACACCACGCGCATGATCGACGTCGTCTCCGAGAAGGTGCTCGGCATCTACGAGGACAAGAAGGGCCAGATTCCGGAAGATGTCTTCGACCAGGTGCAAAACCAGGTCATGCTGCGCGTCATCGATACGCGTTGGATGTCGCATCTTTCCGAGATGGATTACTTGCGTGCCGGCATCGGCTTGCGTGCCGTTGGTCAGCGCGACCCTCTCGTCGAATACAAGGAGGAGGCATACTCCGCGTTCAGCGCGCTCGTTGCGGCCATCTACGAGGACTTCATTCGCACGATCCTGCGTCTGCAGATCAACGTCAACCTCGAGCAACCCGAGCAAGCCGAAGACCAGGAGACGCTCAACAGCGTCTCGTACTCGGCACCCGATGAGAACATCCCCGATACGACGCGCAGGGTTGCTGGTCCTGCGGGAGTCGCATCGCAGACCGCGGCATCGGCGAGCATGGGCAATGCGCAGCCTGCGCCGCGCACGGTCGTGAAGGACAAGGACGATCCGTACGCAAACGTCGGTCGCAATGATCCATGCCCCTGCGGCAGCGGCAAGAAGTACAAGAAGTGCCACGGCGCCAATCAATAGGGTAGCGGGGCATGGCAGACAATCACGCACAGGAGCTTGCGATGCTGCGCGAGCGCATCGAGAAGATGGGCTCGTACCTGCACATCGATGACAAGCGCGAGCAGCTCGCCGGCCTTGAAGGCCAATCGGCACAGGCGGGTTTCTGGGACGATCAGGAGCACGCCCAGTCAATCATGAGCAAGGCGGCGGCGCTGCGTGACGAGATCGCGGAGTATGACAACGCCGTCTCGCTTCTCGAGGATGCCGAGACGGCAAACGAACTCGCGATGGAGGGTGACGACGAGCTCGAGGGCGAGGTCATCGAGTCCATCAGAACGCTTACGTCCAATGCCGACGCGCTCGAGTTGTCCTCGTGGTTCGACGACGAGCTCGATTCCGGTGACTGCATCGTGACGATCAATCCCGGCCAAGGTGGTCTCGAAGCCCAGGACTGGACCGAGATGCTCTTTCGCATGTACACGCGCTACGCCGAGCGCAAGAACTGGAAAGTCACCATTAACGATGCCCCTGCCGGCGAGGCCATCGGCCTCGACCGCGCGACCTTCACCGTGAGCGGGCATAACGCCTACGGCATGCTCAAGAGCGAGCAGGGCGTGCACCGTCTCGTGCGCATCAGTCCGACGGATGCCAAGAAGCGTCGTCAGACCACCTTTGGTGGTGTCGAGGTTTTGCCCGTTTTGCCCGATGACATAGAGGTCGAAATCGACGAAGGCGACCTGCGCATCGATGTCTACCACTCCTCGGGTCATGGCGGCCAGGGCGTCAACACGACCGACTCTGCCGTGCGCATCACGCATTTGCCCACGGGTATCGTCGTCACCTGCCAAAACGAGCGCTCCCAGCTCCAGAACAAGGCGACGGCCATGGGCATTTTGCGCTCCAAGCTCTACGAGCTCGAGCAGGAGAAGCGCGCCAACGCGCTCGACGAGCTGCGCGGCCCCAAGCACGAGATTTCCTTCGGCAACCAGATCCGCAATTACGTACTCTATCCCTATCAGATGGTCAAGGACCTGCGTAGCGGTGTCGAGACGGGCAACGTGGACGCGGTCTTCGACGGCGACATCGACGAGTTCGTCGTTGGCTATCATCAATGGCGCGTCAGCGAAGCGAGCTAGGTGGCGTATCGACTGGAGCTGCCGCAGACACGGCTCCCCTGTCATTTCGACTGGAGCTGCCGTAGGCAGCGTAATGGAGAAATCTCACTAAGCTCGAAGAGATTTCTCGATGACTTTCAATGCGTAGCTAGTATGATGAACTGACTTGAAAAACCACTCAATCAAGAGAGGGCGCATCCGTGATCCAAGAGTCTGTGGAAGAGATCGAGGCGCGTGCGAACAACATGCGCAAGAACATCATCAAGATGCTTAAAGAGGCTGGTAGCGGTCACCCTGGTGGGTCGCTTTCGGCCACGGACATCGTTGCGTCGCTCTACTTCGGCGGCGTGATGAACTACTCCGAGGATGACCCGCAGCACCCCGAGCGTGACTACTTCATCCTCTCGAAGGGTCATGCCGCGCCGGTGCTCTATGCCGCGCTTGCCGAGCTTGGTCTCGTCCCCGACGACGAGTTGCTCACGCTGCGCAAGCTGCACAGCCGCCTGCAAGGTCATCCCGATTCCAAGAAGCTCCCCGGTGTCGAGGTTTCGACCGGGTCGCTCGGCCAGGGCCTTTCGATTGCCGCGGGCGTCGCGCTTGGGATGCGCATCGACCGCCAGAACGAGGGCGGCCCCAAGCGCCGCGTCTTCACCCTGCTCGGCGACGGCGAGATCGAGGAGGGCCAGGTCTGGGAAGCGGCCATGTTCGCCGCGCATTACGAGCTCGATAACCTCGTCGCCATTGTCGACAACAACAACCTGCAGATTGACGGTGACGTACGCGACGTCGCTGGTCTCGATAGCATCAGCTCAAAGTTCCAGTCCTTTGGCTGGAAGACGATCGAGGTTGATGGGCATGACGTTAGCGCCGTCATCACCGCGCTCAAGACGGCGACGCTCCTCGAAGGGTCGCCCGTCTGCATCGTTGCCCATACCGTCAAGGGCAAGGGCGTCTCGTTCATGGAAAACCAGGCAGGCTGGCACGGCAAGGCTCCCAACGAGGAGCAGGCCCGTGATGCGCTTGCCGAGCTTGAGGGGAAGGAGTAGCCATGGCACAGACTATCGCGACCCGTGAGGGCTATGGCGAAACGCTCGTCGAGCTCGTCAAAGAAGGTTATGACATCATGGCCGTCGAGGCCGACCTGTCCGGCTCCACCACCACCAAGAAGCTTCAAGATCTCGATCCTAAGCGCTTCGTCAACGTGGGTATTGCCGAGCAGAACATGATTGGCGTCGCCTCGGGTCTCTCGCTTGTTGGCAAGACGGTCTTCACCGGTAGCTTTGCCGCCTTTGGTACGGGTCGCTGCTACGATCAAATCCGCAACACCGTTTGCTATGCGGACCTCAACGTCAAGGTCGCGCCGACGCATGCGGGCATCACCGTGGGTCCGGATGGTGGCAGTCATCAGATGCTCGAGGACGTGAGCCTCATGCGCGGTCTGCCGGGCATGAACGTGCTTATCCCGGCCGACTACTGGGCCGCCAAGCAGGCCGTCCGCATCGCGGCGACTACGCCCGGCCCCTTCTACATTCGCCTTGGTCGTGCCAAGGTTCCCACCGTGTACGACGAGAACTCCGTGCTCGAGCTTGGCAAGTCGTACGTACTGCGTGAGGGTACGGACGTCACGCTCGTTGCGGGTGGCATCGAGGTCGCACAGGCGCTCCTTGCCGCTGACGAGCTCGCGAAGGACGGTATTTCGGCCGAGGTCATTGACGTGTTCAGCGTCAAACCCTTCGACAAGCCCACGCTGCTTACGAGCATCAAAAAGACCGGCTGCGTCGTGACCTGCGAGGAGCATTCCACGGTCGGCGGTCTGGGTTCGGCGGTTGCCGACATCATCGGCGAGAACTGTCCCGTTCCGCTTGAGCGTGTCGGCGTGCGCGACATGTTCGGCACGAGCGGTGAGCCCGACGAGCTGCTTGCAGAGTACGGCCTGGATGCCGCCGGCATCGCCACCAAAGCCCGCGCCGCCATCGCCCGCAAGTAGCTGGAGACTCGGGACGAAGCCGCCCTCTTTTGTCATTTCGAGCGAAGGTGCGAAGCGCCGGAGCCGAGAAATCTCTCTGCATGCCAGGGGAACCTGCCCCTCTGACGCACGCTTGATTACGTGAACGCTTTGTGGTGTTCGCGATATTTCCATTTGACTTGCGCGGCAGTGGGATAGAATACGTAACCGACTAAGCTGAATGAGATCGGAGTTGAAACGTGGCACTATTCGGCAAATCGTCGCGCGGCGCCCATGCAGCGGGCAGCCGTTCGTCAAAATCCCGCGGCCAAGCGGCTCGTATGCCCCAGGCAGATGAGCAAGCCGCGGCAAACGATGCATATAGAACCAGACAGATCGACGCGCGTCTTCCGCGTATCGACGCGGAGAGCAACGTCGACGTCCGTCGTAACGTTGCAGGCGCAACGGGTCGTCAGCGCCCGGCGCAAACGGGTCAGGCAAGCCCGCTCTCCACTTCCAGCATGCCCGCGGCTACCGAAGCCGTCGGCTCCTATGCCGATCTCGCGCTCGACGAGAACGCGAAGCAAAACCTCGGCCCCGTTGTCATCTCGTTGCGCAACGTCACGAAGGTGTATCCCGCGCAGCCCAACAGGCCTGCACTCGCCAATATCACGCTTGATATTCGTTCGGGCGAGTTCCTCTTCCTCGTCGGTCATTCCGGATCGGGCAAGTCGACCTTCATCCGCATGCTCAACCGCGAAATCGTACCCACGAGTGGTGAGCTCGTTGTCGCTGGCGAGAACCTGCGCACCATCAAGAACTGGCGTATCCCGTACCTGCGCCGCAGCGTTGGCTGCGTGTTCCAGGACTTCAAGCTCCTGCCCAACAAGACGGCATTCGAGAACGTCGCCTTCGCGCTCGAGGTAATTGGCAAGTCACGTCACGTCATTCGCACGCAGGTGCCCGAGGTCCTGCGCCTCGTCGGCCTCGAGGACAAGATGGATAAGCTGCCCGACCAGCTTTCTGGTGGCGAGCAGCAGCGTGTTTCCATCGCTCGTTCCATCGTCAACCGTCCGCCGATCCTCATTTGCGACGAGCCGACTGGCAACCTCGACCCGCAGACCTCGCTGGGCATCATGCGTCTGCTCGAGCGCATTAACCGCACGGGCACGACCATCCTCGTCGCCACGCATGACCGCGAGATGGTCGACCAGATGCGTCGACGCGTGCTCGCACTCGAGAACGGCACCCTCGTCCGCGATCAGAAGAAGGGAGTGTACGGTTACGATGTCTAAGATCATCTATTTCCTCAAAGAGTCCATCATCAGCTCGCGCCGCAATCTCGGCACGACCATCGGCGGTATCGTCACCATTTTCCTGTCACTCCTCATGATTGGCGTGACCATCATCATCTCGATCATGATCGGCAACCTGGCGTCCTCGTTCGAGGACGAGGTCAACGTGCGTCTCTACATTTCCGACGAGGCAACCGACGAGCAGATATCGAGCCTCGACAGCTACCTCAAGACGCTCGAGAACGATGCCGGCAACATCGCCTCGGTGGACTTCCGCAATAAGGATCAGGTCCTCGAGGACTTCCAGCGTCAGACCGCCAACAACCCCGATATCGTGAATCAGCTCGATGGTAATCCGCTGCCGCGTACCTACGTCATCACGCTGCGCGACACACACAAGGTGCAGGACACGGTGAGTGCGATTCTCGGAAACAGCGCCTTCACGGACATTGCCGATAATCCCAGTGACCCGTCCGACTCCATCAAGTACGGTCAGGGCACGGTCGAGCGCCTCTTCGCCGTCACCAACGTCATCCGCTACGCGTGCATCGTGGCGGTCGTGCTCCTCGTGTTCATCTCGCTCGTCTTCCTCAACAACACGATTCGCCTTGCGATTCTTGCCCGTAGGCGCGAGATTTCGATCATGCGTCTCGTGGGCGCGACCAACGGCTTCATTCGCGGGCCGTTTGTGATGGAAGGTGCGCTGCAGGCACTCGTCGGCGCCGTGTTTGCGATCATCGTGCTTTCGCTCGTGCGCGTGACGGTGTTCCCCGCGCTCGAGAACATGGTGAGCTTCCTGCCGCTCACGGTCGATCCGGGCGTATACTCTGCCATCTATCTGGTGCTCATCGTGGCCGGCGTGTGCATCGGCATGCTGGGTTCGGCCATCGCGATGCGCCGCTACCTCAAGGTATAGATGCCAAAGCGCAGCGAAAAGCGTAAACCTTCGCAGCGCGCAGATGCTCCCCGGGTGCGCAAGCGCGAGCGCTCATGGCGCGTGCTTGCCATCGTCGCTTGCATCATCGTCTTTGCCCTCGTCGTGCTCTACCCCGTTGGGCGCGACTATTACAAGACGATGCGTACCGAACAGCGCCTTCAGGCGCAGCTTGATGCCGTGACCGAGCGTAACGAGGCCGTCCAAGCCGAGAACGACGCCCTGCAAACCGAGGAGGGCGTCGAGAACCAGGCTCGCTCTGACCTGGGATGGGTCAGGGAAGGGGAGAGCTCTGCCGTGGTCACGAACGAGCAGGGTACGGTCGATAACGCTTCGAGGCTGCCGGATCATCTCGATGAGAAAAGCATCACCGCTCCGCAAACCTGGTACTACAGCATTCTTGATACGATATTCTTTGTTCACGAGTAAGCCCATGCAGTGATAGCATTAGGTGCCTGCATGTGGGGGCGTGGCGGAACTGGCAGACGCAGTGGACTTAAAATCCACCGGCCTTTGGTCATCAGGGTTCGAATCCCTGCGCCCCTACCAAATTGCGCTCATTTGCGCTGCACAAAGATATACAATGGTTTTCAGGAGAGGGTAAGTACGGACAAGGGGGAACTATGGCACTGTTTGGAAATTCTTCGACGGCTCACAGGCTACCGGAATACCGCGTCGCGGCACTTGCATCGCTCGACCTCGAGGAGCACATGAAGGAAAACCCGCTCGTGCTTGACCGTCCCGGTCATATCGAGTGGATGGTCACCGAGGACGAGGACGGATACCTCACCGCTCACGGCGCCATCAGGGTTCCCGTCAACATCGTCTTTGCTCCTGCTACCGAAGAGGGCGCCGATCCGGAGATCGAGCGCGTCATCGTCAATGGCAAGCGCAAGTTCGATCGTCGCGTCGAAGAAGAAGAGCTGCACGACAAGAACTACGGTCTCGACGTCAAGAAGGCGCAGAGCGAGAGCTTCATGCGCTACCGCAAGAACATCAAGGCCTAGCCAAGAGGAGCGGCGGTAGGTGTCTTCTCGTCACGGCGGAGGCATGCGTAACACCATGGTCAATCATATCTTCGAGAAATTCCTGAACGAGAAGACGGCAGCCTTCGATAGCTACATGGCGGAGTTCTTTGGCGAGGGCACGCATCCTGACATGTGGCGCTACCTCTACGGGCCGCTTTCCGAGTTCTCGAACAATGCGGGCAAGCGGCATCGTCCACTCATCTGCATGCTCGCATGCAAGGCAGTCGGCGGTGACGATGACATGGCGCGTGCTGCCGGTGCGGCCATCGAGCATTTCCACACCGCTGCGCTCATTCATGACGATATCGCCGACGAGTCCCAGCTCAGGCGTGGCAAGCCATGCCTGCATCACCAGATTGGCGAGGGCCTCGCCATCAACGCGGGTGATCTTGCGCTTTCGCTCGTCACGGGTACGGTGCTCGTCGATGATTCGCTCTCCGATGCCGTCAAGCTGCGCGTGCTCAAGGAGCTTGTCGATATGACGACGCGCACGATCGAGGGTCAGGCGCTCGATATTGGTTGGGCGCGCGATGAGCGTTTCGACATCACTGTCGAGGACTATCTGACTATGGCCGCTCACAAGACCGCGTTCTACTCGGGCGGTGTGCCGCTTGCCGTCGGCGCCATCATCGGTGGCGGCAGCGAGCTGCAGATCGAGACCCTACGCGCCTACGGCATGTCGACGGGCCTGGCATTTCAGATTCAGGACGACCTGCTCAACCTCGTCGGCACCGAGGAGGCCACGCGCAAGGACTTCCGTGGCGATATCACCGAGGGCAAGCGTACGCTCGTCGTCGTACATGCGCTCGAGCATACCGATGGCGCCGTGCACGACGAGCTCATCGACATCCTCTCCTCGAAGGAGATGGATCCCGCTCGTCTCGAGCATGCCGTGCAGATTATGCAGGAGGCCGGCTCGATTGACTTTGCACGAGAGCACGCCATCAAGCTCGCGCACGATCATCAGGACGAGCTCAAGGACGTTCTGCCCGCCAGTCCCGTACGCAAACTGCTTGTTTCGATGGGCGACTTTTTCGTAAGCCGGTTGAACTGAGGGGCTCATGAGGACGATTGGTCGCAACGATCACGGTGCCGCCGTGGAAGACGTGCAGCGACGTTTGCGCGTCATGGGCTACGAGCTCGCCGTCGATGGAGCGTATCTCCAGCGCACCTGCGATGCGGTCAAGATGTTCAGGCAGTCCGAAGGGCTGCCACCGGGCGATTTCGTCGACCAGCAGGCATGGGCGGCCCTGGTGGACGCGAGCTTCGCTCTTGGCGATCGCATGCTCTATCTGCGCATGCCCCATTTTCACGGTGCCGATGTGCGCTCGCTGCAAACGATTCTCGAGGTGCTCGGCTTCGTCGTTGGCAAGTCCGACGGCATCTTTGGCGCGCATACCGAGCGCGCCCTGCGCGATTTCCAGCTTAGCGTCGGAATCACGGACGACGGCATCGCGGGCAACACCACCTTCGATGCGATCGAGCGCCTGCGCCATGCCTGGGAGGGCAAGGAGCCGACGAGTGCCGAGGGCGCGCAGATGGGCTTTGCGCGTGCGGCCGAGGCGCTCGAGAAGATGGAGGCGTGCTTCTACGGTCTGGACGAAATCGGCCGTGGCGTCGCCTCGCGTATCGCCAACCTCGCTCGTGCGACTTTCGAGGGTGCGCACGTCATGAGCGCCGATACGCTCGAGGCGTTTCCACCCTCCAACATGCTCATGGTGGGTGTCACGTCCGTCGAGGTTGATGGCCAAGACGGCATCCCCCTCATCGAGTTCTCCGACGATTTCATGTTTCCCCGCCGCATCAACATCGCGTTGTCTTCGGCAAAGACAACGCCACGTCGCGTCATTATCGAAGTGCCCGATCACGGCTATTCGGATGCAACGGGTATCGTAACGGGCGAGCGTTGGGAGCAGCACCTCGCCGTCCTTCTGCTCGACGCCTTCTGCGCCTCGTTCTCGTAGCTCCATCATTTCGAGCGAGGTCTCTCCATTACGCGGCCTAGCGGCCGCTCCAGTCGAGATGACAGAAGGGGCGTGCTCCGGCCGCTCCAGTTGGGATGACACCGCCAGCCATTTCGAGCGAGGGCGCGGACCCTTCGTCATTTCGAGCGAAGCGGAGCGGAGTCGAGAAATCTCCCCCACAAAGCCGTAGTGCTTCAAGCTCTCGTTATATCAAGATATTGTGGTGCGCATCGGCGTTTTTAGACAGGAGCACGCGCGGGTGTTACCATAGACGTCCAACGAGTGAAGCAAACCGCCCACTTTGAAGTGCGAATACAAGCGGGCAGTTAGGATTTTTAATTATGCATATTTCCATGAAGCGTAAGGCGGCCCTGGCTTTCGTATTGTCTGCGGCGCTTGCTCTGACGCTTTTCCCCGTGAGCGCCGGCGCCGTGACGGCTGCGCAGAAGCAGGCCGAGGTTCAGAGCGTCTCCGCGCAGCTTAACGCGCTCAATGACGAGCTTTCTCTCGCAGTCGACGACTACAATCTTGCCAACCGCAATCATGACCAGGCTGTTGCCGAGGCCGAGGATTGCCAGCAGCGCATCAATGATGCCCAGGCAAAGATCAACGCACTGCAGACGCGCATCGAGACGCGTGCCACGTCAATGTATCGCTCTGGCTCCATGACCTATCTCGACGTGCTCATGGGCGTGGGTTCCTTCGATGACTTCGCAACCGTGTGGGACACGCTCAACACGCTCAACGCAGAGGACGCAGATCTTGTCGTGAGCAGCAAGCAGGCCAAGGCCGAGCTCGACGCTGCCAAGGCGGATCTCGATGCCAAGCAGGCCGAGGCCCAGCGTCAGCTCGAGATCGCCGAGTCCTACAAGAGCGAGATCGAGTCCAAGACCGCTCAGTACCAGTCGATCTACAACGGCCTGAGCTCCGAGTACCAGGAGCTCCTCGCTCAGGAGCAGGCAGCTCAGGAGCAGGCCGCTGCCGCCGCAAGCGCGGCGTACTTTCCCTCGGTTTCCAGCAGCTCGAGCAGCGGTGGTGGAAGCTCGAGCAAGGGCAGCAGCTCCTCGCGTCCGAGCGCCAACCTCGGCGGTTCCAGCGCGGTCGAGCGTGCCTACTCGGCCATCGGTCTTCCGTATGTCTACGGTGCGAGCAGCCCGAGCGCCTTCGATTGTTCCGGTCTCGTGAGCTGGGCCTTGACGGGCAGCTTTGGTCATGCCTACGTCTCGCAGGATTTCTGGTCCATGCCCGAGGTGAGCGACCCGCAGCCGGGCGACGTCGTTGCATGCCATGCGGGTCACTGCGGCCTCTACATCGGCAACGGCCAGATGATCGAAGCGCCGCATACGGGAGCCACCGTGCGCGTTTCCAGCGTGCGTGGCAAGATCGTACGTCCGTAGCGCCGTTCGTTCACCGTTCCTCCAAACTTCGCGACCTTTTGTGATGAGTCTGTGACATTGACTCGTCCTTGCTGGCGCGTGCTCGCGACGGTGGTACCATAGCCTGCGCAGAGAACCCAATATGTACTTCTAACGTTGCATTGGGGGACGCGCTATGTCTACTATTCTCAATCGCAGGGCATTCATCGGCTCGTTCATCGCTCTGGGCGCGTTATGCACCGTTAATCCCACGCAAGCACTCGGCACGTCCGCTGCGCAGAAGCAAGCGGAGGTCCATACCGTCAAGGCTCAGCTCGAGGCCATGGCAGAGGACGTCTCCGCCGCTGGCGACCGTTACCATCAGGCCATGGATGCCTATGACGACGCGACGGCACGGGTCGAGGAAGCTCAGGCCACCATCACCGAGATGTCGGAGCGTATCGGCTCGCTACAGAATCGGCTCGACGTACGCGCCACGGCCATGTATCGCTCGGGTTCGACCTCGTATCTCGACGTGCTCTTGGGCGTGACCACCTTCGAGGATTTCGCGACCGTGTGGGACACTCTCAACGCCCTCAATGCCGAGGATGCGGATCTCGTGGCTAGCACCAAGGTCACGAAGGCGACGCTCGAGTCTGCGCAGGGCGAGCTTGTCGCACAGCAGCAACGTGCTGCCGAACAGCTTTCCTCTGCCGAGGCGTACATGAGCCAGGTGCTTGCCAAGCAGAATGAATACGACAGGATCTACAACAACCTGAGCGCGGAATATCGTCAGATTCTCGCCGAGCAAGAGGCGGCCGAAGCGCAGGCGAGTGCCCGTGCGCCGCAGGAGTTCGTACCGAGCGCGGTGCAGGTGGTTCCCGTGACGCCTGCCGCGCCTTCCGAGCCGGGTGGTTCAGATGACTCAGGCGGTGGTGGGGGAGGGGGTTCCTCGAGCAACTCGGGCACACCCAGCTCCATCACGGAAGTGTCTTCTGGCTCGGGGTCTGCACCAGACTTGCCCACGAACGGCAGCGTGCTCGATTACGCGTACTCGAAGCTGGGGCATCCGTACGTATGGGGCGCGAAAGGTCCCGATGCTTTCGATTGTTCGGGCTTTGTCGCGTGGTGCTATCGCCAAATCGGCATGTCGCTTCCGTCCTACACCGAATCGCTCTATGCGGTTGCCTCGGCACGCTTCAGCCCAAGCGAGGCGCGGCCTGGCGACGTGCTCTACAAGCCCGGCCACGTGGGGATTTCCACGGGTGGCATCAGCTGCATCGAAGCCATGGGCACGCGATGGGGCGTTGTCGAGAGCTGTCGAGGAGGATGGACCGCAGCACTGCGATTCTAACCTCTCTAGCGGGGACGATGCCGCTCACATGGGTCTATATGCGCGAAATGTGCGCAGTTTATGGAGGCTCCGGATTTTGGGGTAGTATGCCTCCTTGCCTGCTGCAATTACTGTCTACAAATTGAGCACCATATGTATTGCGGGCGCTAGGAATCTTTTTTCTCATGCATTTACATAACCGTAAGTCGGTCCTTGGCATTGCGCTGTCTTCTCTACTCGTACTCGCTATCTGTCCCGCAGCGTTTGCCCTCCCTCTGCAACAGCCGTCTTTCTCCGATGGTCCCGAGCAAGCCTATGCCGATGAGCCTGCTCAGCTCGAGCTGATCACGACCTGCCGCGAGCAGATCGACGAGACTGCCGCCGAAATCGCCGCCGCCGAGGCAGCGGCTATCGAGGCCGCGAAGCCCGAATCCGTTCGCCGCGCCGAGGCTTGCCTGGGCGTTCCGTATAGGTCCGGCAGCTCAAGTCCCAGCGGTTTCGATTGCTCGGGTCTGGTGAGCTATGCACTTACCGGCAGGTATGGTCACGCCTACACGTCGTATTCCTTCTGGGGCATGTCTGCGGTAAGCGATCCACGCCCTGGTGATGTCGTGGCGTGCAGCCCTGGCCACTGCGGCCTCTACATTGGCGATGGCCAAATGATTCATGCGCCGCAGTCTGGCGAGCGCGTTCGCGTCGAAGCGGTGCGCGGCAAGATCGTCCGCCCGTAACTTGCGGCCCGAGCGAAGCGGTTGCCCTCCCATTGACGCCTCGATTGAAGGAGCAGCCTCTCTTCTGTCATTTCGAGCGAAGCGGCCGATAGGCCGCGAAGTCGAGAAATCTCGCCTCCGCTCATGAGACCCTTTACGCCAACGAGCAAGCTCGTTATGTCGAAGACGCGCGTTTGGGGCGCATGTGAGCGAGAAGGCTGGCGAGAACTTGCGTTTGGGGTATACGTCTCATGCCAAAACCCACTAATTCGGACCATATATGTCGAAAGTGCGCGTTTGTGGCACATGGAAAGCGCCCTGTACTCGACGATGCGTGATGTGATAGCGAGGCTTCCCGAGAACTTCTTGCGCTGTCACAACAGTTATCTAGTGAACGCGGGGCGCGTGGCGAGCATCAATCCGACGGAGGTCGTGTTGACCTCAGGTGCGAAGGTGCCGATGAGTAAGCGCTATGCGAAGGAAGTGCGCAAGCAGCTGCGAGCTTCGGAGGAGTAGCCTCCCTGCCCCCCCCGTTGTCATTTCGAGCGAAGCGGCCGATAGGCCGCGAAGTCGAGAAATCTCCCCACCTCGATCTCCCGCTAAAACCGTTCCTGTGGGTCTGACCGTTGGTGTTCTATGGAGAGCACGACGATTCTCTTCGCTGCTTCAGAGAAGTGGTAGTAAATCGTGAAGGGCGTGGAGGGAATCGCGATCCAGCGGCACAGCATGGGAGGGCGCGCTGCCTCGTAGCCGGGGACGTAACGCTGCCCCATCTCGGGGAATGCTGCCAGTGCGCGGATGTATTTTTCTATGCGCCTTAGGACGCGGAGGCTCTCGATTTGCTCGTCAAGGAAGGTCGCTGCTTCGTTTGAGAAGACGACCTCTACAGCGGCTGGCTCTTCTTCGGTCATTCGTCTTCCCACCCATGGTTAGCGCGTATGCGGGAGAATACGTAATCAGCAGACGTGGTCTCTCCGTTGAGGCACTGCTCGTAGCCGCGCATTATCCCGCGGTAGGTGCGTAGCTCCTGCTCGTGTAGCTCGTCGCGGAAGCTCATGGCCCTGTCGAAGGCGGCTGAATCCATGACAACAAGGCAGGCGGAGCCATTGCGTGTTAGGTAGAGCGGCTCGCCTGTTTCCTCGAGCTCTTCGATCATGGCGTTCTGATTTCGGTTGAAGTCGGAAAGTGACTTGATTTGCGGCATAACGACCTCCTTAATTAACTAGGAATATACTGTAAATATCATGCATAAACAATGAGTGGTTGTTCTTGTTTACGTTATAACGCGTTATAATTATCCTATAGCTGCGCTTGATTCGAATGAGCCGGATTATGAGGACGGGCTTATCCGTAGCACTGCAGAGGCTCTCCAGGTTGATGCGATTATCAGCTATGACAAGAAGGCGTTTCACAAATCCTTCACCCCCAAATACACTGCCAGCGGGGCGCAGGGCCACTTCGCCGAGGGCTAATAGGATTAGCCCGTGTGGGTTGGTAAGCTGGAGGCGGGATGTTTCCTCACGGACCATTACGCGACAGGCAGGAGAACAATGCGTGCGCTTCTGAAGAAATCGGCCCAATGCCTGCTTTGCGCTGCGCTGGTCATGGCCTTATGTCCTGCAATGGCGTTTGCCAAGAGCGAGCCTGCTGGCCAGGGCGCAAACCCAATCATGCGGCTGTTCAAGGCGCCGGAGACCATCAGCGCAAGCGGCAACTCCGCTGGCACGGGCGCGATTCCCGAGCAAACTCCCGTTTACAGCATCTACGACGCGAACTACGATGGCCTCACCGCCCAAGAAAGCATCCCGCGTAGCTATAGCTCCGTCGAAAAGGGAAGGGTCACACCCGTTGGAAATCAGGGTGATCTTGGTATTTGCTGGGCATTTTCGACAATCGCGGCTGCCGAGTCCTCGATTCTAAGCGAAGGGCTCGCAAGCTCGGTCGATCTCTCGGAGCGTCACCTCGCGTATTTCACCTACCATCGGCAAGCTGACCCCCTTGGCGGGACAAAGGGGGATTCGGCTAAGGCTACGTATGCTGGATATTTGCAGGCGTTTGCGGGTGCGAGCGACCTGTATCTTGCCTCGGGCGGAAACAACGAGATCACCCTTCACGCACTTGCATCGTGGACTGGAGCCGCCAATGAGGGCAGCGCTTCCTTCAGCGAACTCCTTAATCGCTATGAATCGATTGACCGGACATTGCCCGAAGAGCAGCGAAAGGCTGCCGTGGAGAAGTTCCTCACCGACACGGCGCTCGACAGCTCCCTTGCCTACGATGACTCCTACCATCTGGAAAACGGCTACATGATTGCCATGGAGGACAGGAACGATGTCAAGCAGGCGATCATGAAGTACGGCGCCGCTGCTACGCTGATCAACTCGAATCAATCCCCGCAGTACTTCAATTCCGAGCACAGCGCTTACTACAATTACGAATCTCAGGATACCGACCATGACATTGCCGTTGTCGGTTGGGATGATGACTTCAGCGTCAATAACTTCGGACTTGATGACGGATGGGATGGCACGGCGGCCACCTCGGCGCCCTTGATTTCAGCCGATGAGTCCAAGGATGTGACATTTGATTCCCATGGCATCGCGTGGGTGAGGTTTGAGCCGGCTACCTCTGGGTTTTACGACGTCTCCTGCATGGCTTCGCAGGGAAGCCCGCAGAGCAACATCACCGAAACTGTGTACAGGCTGGATGGCCAAGGAGGAAATCCGTTATGGGTAAACAAGGCGGTCAACGGGATGGACTCGACCTGTTTTCTCGAAAAGGGCACGACATATTACGTCAAGCTGACGAGAGAATACGGTAACGCGACGGACTGTGCGGCGCGCATCTCTCCCACGCCTGCTGATACCTCCATGCCCGATTCCGTGACGCAAATTCCAAACGGCCAGAAGGTTGCCGTGCCCGCTCCCGATGCGAGCGGCCACAGGTGGCTTTCGTTCACGCCGACAGAGAGCGGCTCCTACACGCTAGGTCCCGATCCGTGGGATGAGTCTTTCGAGATGACGCTGTATTGCGCGACAATCGATGGCGGGCTGCTGCAGCGGACGTGGGTTGCCGCGGGCAACACCATATCTCTCAAAGCCGGGCAGACGTATTACCTGCGCTGTGATGGAGGCGCGGACACGGTGACCTCTCTATCCGTGGACCTTTTCAAGGCCGACGGCACCGTAAGCGCAGACCCTCGCTTTCCCGGGTTTGACTGCGCCACGACAAGACCATCATCGAATGGCGCCTGGCTGTGCAAGAACAGCTGGGGAACGAACTTTGGCGAAGACGGTTATTTCTGGATTTCCTATGAGGACGCCTGTCTCAACAGGCCCGATTCGAGGGTGTATGCCTATGACATGGCGAAGGCCGACAACTACGACAACAACTACCAGTACGATGGTTCGCCGGCGCCGTTCTACAACACTCTGCCTTCCGGCGGCAGTATCGCCAACGTGTTTACGGCAAAGGCCAACGCGCAAGGCGGTGAAGAGCTGAAGGCGGTTTCGCTTGCCATCTATGACGTCAACGTTGACTACTCTATCCAGATATACGTGAATCCAAGCGACTCGGACGACCCTACGAGCGGCTCGCCGGTTCTTGCGACGCCAGCGCAAGGGCGGCTCACTTACGGAGGATTTCACACCATCGAGTTGCCGAGCAGCATCCCGCTATCCCAGGGAGCGAGGTATTCGGTGGTCGCCACCCTCTCTCATGCGGATGGTTCGGGCATAAACTATGCGGTCGACACAAGTGGCGGCATCGGATTTGCAAGCTTCACGAGTGAGTGCCTGGAGGGACAGAGCTTCTCGCTGGATCCGCAAGCTGCGGCATGGCATGACCTATCACAGGTCATTCAAGGTGAGGGAGAGACGTCTGGTAGGACCGCACGCATCAAGGCGTTTACGGATAATACGGATAAGCCCCAAACGCTCAGCATTCCCATTTCGAGTGCCGATGTCCAGGTGACGGGGGTAAATGAATCGCAGAAGCCGGTCGTCTCCGTTTCCTACGGTGGAGTCACCTTGTCCGAGGGAAGGCATTATTCGATGGCTTCCCAGTATGATTCGAAAAGTGGTCTCATCACGATAGACGTGACGGGGTTGGGCGTTTACTCGGGCACCAAGACCGTCACGTACCAGAGCACGCCTGCTGAGCCAGTTGACCCTACGCCGGATGATCCCAAGCCCGACGACCCGGGCACCGATCCCAAACCCGATGACCCTGGTGCCGCCGATCCCGATCCCGTCTCCACCCAGGCCATGTACCGCCTCTACAACCCCAACTCCGGCGAGCACTTCTACACGGCCTCGACCGTCGAGCGCGACGCGGTCATAGCCGCCGGCTGGAACGACGAGGGCATCGGCTGGACGGCCCCCACGGAGGGCATCCAGGTGTACCGCCTCTACAACTCCTTCGCCGGAGAGCACCACTACACGACCTCGCCCGAGGAGCGAGACATGCTGGTGGGCGTGGGCTGGACCTGGGAGGAGGGTGGCTGGTTCTCGGATCCCGACGAATCCGTCCCCCTGTACCGCGCCTACAACCCCAACGCCTTCGCCAACAACCACCACTACACCACCGACCGCGGCGAGTTCGAGACGCTGCTGTCTCTGGGCTGGCAGGACGAGGGCATCGGCTGGCACGGTGTGAGTGCCGGTTAAGTGTCCAGTCTGCGACCAGTTTTGCTCCCTCGCAAAAAACCATCGCACGTTCCTCATAATCTGCTAGAATCAATCACCGCGCATTCGGGATGTGGCTCAGCTTGGTAGAGCGCTCGCTTCGGGACGCAGAGGCCGCAGGTTCAACCAAAAATCCTCTTACAAAAGACAAAAAAATGTGAATAGCACAAATATGAATGTCTACCTGCAATAACTACCTACTGAACACACCTTTCTGAATAATCGCATTTCCTCGTGACCACCTTGTGACCACCCAGGTGACCACCTTGTGACCACCTGAATTGGATTGTACAACACGCGGACAAAAGCATGCTCATGAGGTTTTCCACAGTTGGTGTCGCTAGGACGAAACCAACCCTCGCAAAGGTGCCGCCACGCCGATAGCAACGCTTCGCTCTGGCGATACCTATGCTTTCGCTGAAGCGATACCAACGCCCTTCGTTGCTGTCGCACTGGCGATACCGTTTGAAAAGAAAAACACTCAAACCTGAAAAAGAAAAAGCGACCAGAAAGCGATCTCCGGTTGTTGCAGGAGCGTGCCTTTATCCACGCGATTTCAGGATATCCCAAGCACATTTGCGAATCTCCGCAATTCGTTTTCGCATTCCCAAAGAAGTCTGGCAGCGCGGGAAGAACCTGCATAGCATGGCGAGCCAGACGATAGGAGGAGCCATGGGAAGTGCTGAGAGCCTGATAAACACAAGCGAGAGCAGGACCATCACGGCCAAAGAGGCGGCAGTGATGCTCGGGGTGTCGCAATCCACGATCTATCGGATGTTCAATTCCGGAGAGCTCGTCTCATTCAAGGTGAGGAACGCAAGGCGCACCTCCACGGCGGCATGCGAGGACTACATTCGCAGGCAACAGGCACGTGAGGCGACGCTATGCCGAATCCGCAGGGGTTAGGGGGACGAGGCAAAGATGGCATCAGATACCAGAGCGGACGCTTCGCTACGGTACCGGCAAGCCTCATCGAATTCCTCGTTCGCGTGAGAGTCGGCAGGAACGGAATGGCAGTCATCATGTCCCTTTGCCGCTATGTCAAGCCAGATGGGACCTTCGGCAGGATATCAAGAGAGAAAATGTCTTACGAGACGGCGATGACGCCCACCCAAGTGTCGCGCGGCATGGCAGAGCTCAAGGAGAAGCTCGTCATCGAGCCCGTGCCGCGGATGTCGCTCGATGGCAGGTGGCGACCAGATAGGTCTAACTTCGGGCACGTCGCCACCTACCGCTTCACCAAGGAGGCATGGAGCTACATCACAAACGACATCCTGTAGCGTTTAGAGTTTGGATTTGCACAGCATGATGGAAAAGCGACAATACGAGGCGATGCCGACCCTACCCTCGAAGGGATCGAGGATGCAACCAGATGGTTAACTGCTGCCGATACGCCAACACCTTTTCCCAACTTCTGCTCTTACAGGGCGCAGCCCGCCTCATCCCCATGTTCGTCTATTGCGATCAAAGCAAAGAATACGGATATGGAGATGGCCTCGCCCTTACCCGTCGCATTCCAACAAGGAGATTCAGATTGCCTTAACTGTACTTTCGGAATCCTCAAACCGGATTTCGACTTCCAAAACTGCTGTTCAATCGAGCCCTTCGCACTGATAGCCTCGCAAGGAACCGACTGCAAGGGATCTCGGCGTTGGCCATTTCCTCTCATATCGAAGGAGCAGGCATGGACAACGATGAAGATGCAAGAATAGACAGGACCGACACTCTCCTCGCATGCATCAGAAACGCCGTGACCAGGAGCTACCGCGAAAGCGGGCTCATGCAAAAGGCCATATCGAAGAGGACGGGCATCAAGCCATCCCAGCTCAGCTTGCTGCTTGGCGGCAAGCGCGCGATATTCGCCGATGAGCTCATTCTCCTGATAGTGGCGCTTGAGATCCCCTTGCCGGAGGTGTTCGGACCCGAATTGTGGCGGGAATACGAACGGAAGATGGCGGCAAGGGATAGGAAAAGCTACTGAGAATGGAGCGAGCAGCGGACATCGCAGGCCTTCGAGCCTTGGGCGAAGAGGAGAAGCTTCCGCTTGTCCTTTCGTGCCTCAAGAACCGATGGCTCGCCCGCGGCATATCGCCCGACCGACGAAACGCAACCCCAACAAAGGATTTTTCCTTATACAACTCGGATTCCTTGGACGCACTATTCGAGTATTTCCGCTCGGGACCTTATGCGATCAGAGAAGGCGTGATCTTCGAGCGTCTGGCATTCGTGCAGCAGGTCGACATGGGAGACGAGTGGCTCGTGCTCAAGCGCGAGTTCGACGAGGAGTCAGGAGAGGCGTTCTGGATCCCCTTCGAGAGCTACTCGCTTGAATCCATCGTCAAGAGCAAGGCGCGCTTCGAGTGCGCGGTATCCGCTCTATTGGACGCCGACCCGTACGACATCGCCGCGATTTTCGCCGATGGCGGAAACGCTTCCCGCAGACAGAGACAATGCAGAACCACCTCCTAGCAGGCAACGCGGCTTGCTGGGAGGTATCTGTATTTGGAGGCTGTCGATCAAGGGGTGCAAAAGCCCCTTAGCAGGAAGTGGGGCATCATGCCAAGCGATTTTGGTGACGAATCGGGAGAGAAGCTGTTCGACTGGATCTTGAAGGTCGGGCAGGATGCGAGCGAGGCCGCCCTTCTCACGAGCGCAGAGCGCCTGAAAGGCGCGTTCAGGAACGCGCGGGGAGAGATAGGGCGCACGGCAGGCGGCGAGGACGGCGAGAAGGTCGCCGAATGGGCAAAGCTTCGCATGTCGCAGTTCGAGGCGCTCCCGGAATACGAGACCATCAAGGAGGCAATCGATTCCAAGCTCATCTCACAGAGGATCGACCACGACTTCTTCACAGATCAGTCGGGGCACGACTTCCTGCTGTTCCGCGTGGAGGATGCACCCGATGTTTCGGGAGCATTCGAGGACCTCGAGAAGCAGACCGACCTGGCGCTCGACAAAGCCTTGGAGGCGCGATCGAAGACCCGCGAGCAGGCGCGTGACGCAGAATCCTTGGATGATCGAGCAGCCTCGGCGCGCCAGGCCTCCAAGGCCCTCGACGAGGCGCGAGCCCCCGAGCGAGACATCGAGCTCTCGGAGATGCGAAGCAAATGAGCGCCGCCCTGCCGATCGCTGCTGTCGCCACGCCGATAGCTTTCCTCTTCGGTGACGCCTACGTCTCGAATCTGCTCTCGATGGAAGGCGAGCCGGTGGGCAACCTCACATCCGCCGTCCTCACCCTCCCGGGATATCTCGCAAGCGGAGGCGGCCTATCATCGGAGCCCATGGCGCTCTGCGTCGGCTTCTGCCTCGTATGCGCGATCTGGATAGCCTATGCGCGGTATCTAGTGAACGCGGGAGAGCATCGTGCGGGAGAGGAGCATGGAAGCTCGCGCTGGGCGACCAGGCGCGAGGCCGAAGCCTTCTCGGACGCCCGCGATCCCGACAACAACATCATACTCACGCGCAAGTGCAGGCTCGCGATGTCGAAGGCGCGCTTCGACATCAAGACTGACCGCAACAAGAACGTCCTCGTCATCGGAGGCTCGGGGTCCGGAAAGACCCGCTACTACGTGAAGCCGAACCTCATGCAGCTCAATGCGAGCTACTTCGTGACCGACCCCAAGGGCACGCTTATCGCCGACACGGGGCATCTCTTCGTCGAGGCCGGATACTCCATCCGCACCTTCGATACCATCGACTTTTCAAGGTCGAACCACTACAACCCGCTGAGCTATGTGAAGAGCGAGGCGGACATCCTCACGTTCGTTGAGTGCCTCATCAAGAACACGACAGGCGACAAGGGCCAGGCCGCAGACCCGTTCTGGGAGAACGCGGAGAGGCTCCTCTACACATCGCTGGTCGCCTACCTCATATACCATTGCCCCGAGGAGGATCGGAACGTCCCGGGGCTCCTCACCTTGCTCGGGCTGGCGGAGGCCCATGAGGACGACGAGCGCTACAAGAGCCCGCTCGACATACTCTTCGACGAGCTTGAGACGGGAAAGAGGCTCGTCCCACCTGTCGGTGCCTCGGCGTTCGACTCCGAGAGCCGCGACTTCCTTAACGGGAGGGGCGGCTGCTCGTGGGTTGAGATAGGCCCGGCGACAAGGCCCGAGGACGACTTCGCGCTCTCCAACTACAAGGCTTTCAAGACGGCTGCGGGAAAGACCCTGAAGTCCATCATCATCAGCTGCAACGTGCGCTTGAAACCCCTTTCGATCAAGGAGGTCTCAGAGCTGCTCTCCTGCGACGAGATGCACCTGGACGCCCTGGGAGACGAGGGCTCCAAGACGGTCATCTTCGCCAGCATGTCGGACACCAACTCCACCTTCGACTTCATCTTCGCCATGCTCATGTGGCAGGCGATGGACGTTCTCTGCAACACGGCGCTTCTGCGCTTCGGCGGAAGCCTGCCGACTCCCGTCCACTTCATCCTCGATGAGTTCGCCAACATCGGCACCGTTCCCGACTTCGAGCGCACCATAGCGGTCGTGCGAAGCCGCAACATCTCCTGCTCGATAATCCTGCAGTCGCTCGCGCAGCTCAAGGCGGCATACGACGACAGCGCCCAGACGATAACCGACTGCTGCGACACGCTGCTCTTCCTCGGCGGCAAGTCAACCGAGACCAACAGGGAGATCTCCGAGGCGATAGGCAAGCAGACGCTATCGACTCTTTCCGTGAACGATTCGCGGGGGTCCAACTCCTCGACCACGCGAAACTATGCCAAGGGAGAGCGCGACCTCATGCAGGCATCCGAGGTCGGCAGGCTCCCGCGAGACGAGGCCATAGTGATGATCTCGGGATCGTTTCCCATGAGGGACAAGAAGTACGTGCTTGAGGAGCATCCGCGCTATGCGAGCGTGGACCCCTCCCACAGCGGTGCTGCATACGACACCCCGTTCGATTTCAGGCGATACAGGGAATCGATGAAAGGAGGTCGATGATGAGAGACAGAAGATGATAGAGCGGCGGTCGCGCTAGGCGCTCAGAGGAGGCCAGAGCTTCCACCCTCTGTCCTCCGACCGCCGCATCCAAGCAAAGGGCGCAATGCCCTCAAAAGGGATTCTACCATCCGCGCACAAGCCGACCCTCTTCCACACCAGGCTGGCTTCGCGCCATCATCCAAGCAAAGGACAAGACAATGCTCAATCAGATCATCACCCTGGTCTCGGGCTGCGTGACGTTCCTAGGCGGCTTCCTCGTGGTTTGGGGAGCGGTCAGCCTGGGACTAGCCATCCGGGAGCAGCAGGGCGGCTCGCAGATAGCGAGCGCAATCTCCACCATCGCAGGTGGTGCGATCATCATCGCTGCCGCCGTCTACTTCGGCATGCTCGACACATCCTGGCTGCCTTCCTAGGCGGTGATGCAAGTGTCTTTGCAAATACCGATTCAGAAGGATATCGGCGAGTACCAGGAGAAGATCGTCGGGAAGATGAGCCTGCGCACGCTCGCGTGCGTGACGGGCGGCTTCGCCTGCGCCATAGCGATCGCATGCGTCGTCTACTTCGCCTTCCACATCGAGGTCGGAAACGCGACGCTGCCGGTCATGGCAGCAGCGCTCCCTTTTTGGCTCGCGGGATTCTGGCGACCTTTCGGCATGAAGCTGGAGGAGTTCGCCCCGCTGCTTTACGACCACCACTTCGGGCCAACACGACTTCTGTACACCACGCCGAACGTACGTGTGGGAACCGACGAGACGGGGCCTCGCCCCGGGAAGCCCAGCCGTAAATCAACACGCAAAGCCAAAAGGAAGGAGGCAGAGCTCCGTGAGCCAACAAAGCAAACCCAACAATAGCCACAAAGACAAGGCGCCTGCCAAGAGGAGTAGCCTCGCAGCTCTTGTCCTCGGAAACCGCAAGACCAAGAGCAACGAAGCCAAGAGCCGCGAAGAGAGGAGGCGCAAGGTCACAAAGGTAAGGCGCGCTGCGAAGGACACGATGTCCTACATAGGCTACGACGCCATGTACAAGGACGGCATAGCGCAAGTCGAGGAAGGGCTGTTCAGCCAGACAGTCGAGTTCTCAGACGTGAGCTACCAATCGGCGCGCAAGGAGACCCAGGAGAACATCTTCGCAGTGCTCTCCGGCCTCTACAACTACTTCGGCGCCGACACATCGGTACAGCTCTCCATCGCGAACACCCCGATCCCGGCAAGCGAGATCGGCAACAAGCGCTTCTTCGAGCATTCTTCGGAAAAGACGCGACCGATAGTCGACGAGTACAACAAGATACTCAACGACAAGATGCGCGAGGGCGTTTCGAACCTTGAGCGCCATCGCTACATCACCTACCTTGTTGGCGCAGACGACGTCGACGATGCGGTGCCGAAGCTCGCGCGCATCAGGGCGGACGTTGCGACCACGCTCGCCCGCATCAGGTGCACAGCCCAGGCACTTGATGGAACGGAGCGCCTGCGGGTGATGGACTCGCTCGTGCGCCCGTCGAAACGCTTCGAGTTCGACTGGGACAAATTGTCGCAGTTCCGAGGAATCCGGACGAAGGACCTCATTGCCCCCATGTGCCTGGACTTCTCGCCTGAAGGACGAGCGGATGCGTTTTGCTCCGATGGCGTCTATGGCTCGGTTTTGGCGATACGCGACTTCGGTTCGATGCTGGAGGACTCCTATCTCGCGTCCATCATCGACCTCCCCATGCCCCTCTCGGTCTCGCTCCACATGCAGCCAATAGCGCAATCCGATGCCCTTGCCATGGTCAAGCGCCAGCTCGACTGGATGGACAAGGAGATCATCGACGAGCAGATGGCGGCGGTGAAGAAGGGATACGACTACTCGATCCTGCCGCCTGAGCTTCGCTACTCGAAGGAGGAGGCAGAGGAGCTCCTGGACTTCCTGCGCAACAAGAACGAGCGGCTCTTCATCTACACGGGCCTCGTCTACACCTATGCTGACTCGCTCGACGAGCTTGATCGCCAAGTCGAGCAGATAGTTTCCATCGCACAGGGAAACTCGCTTGGCATCGTGCCGCTGGACTACAGGCAGAAGGAGGCGCTGAACTCCATGCTTCCGCTCGGGCGGAACCACATCAGCGTCTCCCGTCATCTGACTACCGGCCAGATTGCCATGCAGATGCCCTTCGCGAGCCAGGAGCTCAACCAGAAGGGCGGCGGCTACTACGGGCAGTCAAAGCAGTCTGGCAACCTCGTCATGTGCAACCGCAAGCTGCTCGCGAGCCCCATGGGCTTCGTCTGCGGCAAGCCGGGGTCTGGAAAATCGTTTTCTGTGAAACGCGAGATCCTCAACACCATCCTCGCATACCCCGAAGACGAGGTCATCATCTTCGATCCTGCGGGAGAGTACGGAAACGTCATAGAGAGCACTGATGGCATGAGCATACGCTTCGCGCCCGATTCCGACACGCATATGAACCCGTTCGACCTCGCTGATGTGGAGGGACGGGCATCAGCTGCGCAGATGGCTTTCAAGATAGATGCATTCCTCGCCCTGTCTTCCGCCATGATGGCAGAGGGGCAGGAAGGGCTTCCCGAAGCGGACAAGTCGATCATCACGCGCTGCGTCGAAGGCGCCTACGCCTCCTCCGGCACCGACACGCCGACCCTGTCGGACTTCTACGCCAAGCTCCTGGAGCAGCCAGAACGCGAGGCGCGCGACATCGCGCTTCGCTACGAGAGGTTCGTGAAAGGAGCCCTCTCCTTCTTCAACAGGCCCTCCAATGTCACGTTCGAGAACCGCATAACCAACATCGATCTGCACGACCTATCCTCGAACATGCGAGTGTTCGGCATGCTCACGGCGCTTGAAGCGGTCCGGAACAGGATGTACCACAACTTCGAGCGCGGTATCACTACCTGGCTCTACATAGACGAGGTGCAGTCGCTCTTCGGACATCCCGCCATCATCGACTACTTCGCCAAGTTCTGGGCGGAAGGGAGGAAGTTCAACCTCATAGCAACGGGTATAACGCAGAACTCCACCTACATGCTCGCCCACGAGTCGGCGCGCAACATGGTCTTGAACTCGGACTTCTGCCTGCTGCACAAACAGTCGGCGCTGGATCGCAAGAGCTGGGCGGAGCTGCTAGCGCTCTCCGATACCGAGGAGGGCTTCATCGACGATTCCATCAAAGCCGGGGAGGGAATGCTCGTTGCAGGAGGTGTCCGCGTGCCCATACGCGACGACTTCCCCAAGGGGATCATCTACGACATATTGAACACGAAGGCCCTTGAGATCGCCGAGCTGAAGCGCAAGGAGGCGTTCGCCCGCAACGCGAAGGCGACGGGCGGAGATGCCGATCAAGCGTCCAAGGCCCGCCGCAGGAGCCGCAAGTGAGCGAGAGCCCCTACATAGCGAGCGAGGGTGCCTCAATCCGCGATGTTGTCGGCAAGGAGAAAGAGACCGCGCTCAGCTCGGGTGCCGTGAAGGACTCCTTGACGCTGTCCCTCTCGACCCTTACCGAGGCGGAAAGCGCGGCAGGTGCCAGGGTTGGTGTCGCCACGGCGAAACCAACGCGCCGAAAGCATTCAGGGAATGAGCTGACTGGGACAAATTGTCGCAGTGGGAGCAGTGCGGCGAATAGGTCCCATCTGTCCTCAGATGTCTCCAAGTCCGAGAGCTTCGGCATCAAGAAGAACGATTCCCGTCGGCCGCGTGAAGGAGAATGCAAGGCCGCCAAGGGCGCACTCGCCACGCTTGCCGTCCACGAGCTCGACGAAACGCCGGAGTTCGAGGGAGTAGGAGATGTCTACGACAAGGCGCATATCGCCAGGCGAGCCTATGGGCGGGCAAAAAGCGCCAGGGGCGGAGTCGGGCAAAAGGGAGCCTCCAGGGCGCACAAGGCGGCAAGCGCGAAGGGAGCCGCCAAGGGAGCCTCTGGAAAGAGCGCCATGCCACCCGGTGCGCACATAGGCGCTGAGACCAGTGCGGCTAAGGGCGGCGCAGTGGCCGTCCGCTGTTCCGAGGCGGCCAAGGCCATCGGTGCTGCCGCATCCTCTGCCCTTGCTCCCGTCGCAGGCGCGCTCGCAGGGATCCTCGCGTTCGTGTTCGCCGTGCTCGTGGTATCCCAGATCGCAAGCGTCATCTTCGGGTTCTGGGAGAACGAGGCCAGCAAGCAGAGCCTGGAGGGGCTCCCGCCCTACATCACCTACGAGATGGTGGAGGCGGCCCTTGAGTGCCAGGAGGAGTACGGTCATCCCGCCGGGTGCACCATCGCGCAGATCATCGCCGAATCGGGCCAGGGCGACCACTTGAGCCAACTCGCGGCGCGTGATCACAACCTGTTCGGCATCAAATGGGCATCGTCCTTCGCGGCGTGCCCCGAGGTCGCGGGCAAGTCCTCATGGCGCACGGGCGAGGTATACGACGGCACGCCCCTCGTCATAACGGCCTATTTCACGGTGTTCAAAACGGATGTGGACTGCATAAGGTTCCGCAGCCGCGTGTTCCTGGGCCAGCCGCACTTCGCCAACAACGCCTCCATCAAAGAGGCCATAGCCGCGCACGACTCGGACAAGATGGCCGAGGGGCTGAAGGAGGGCGGATGGGCCACGTCGCCGACCTATGTCGAGAGCCTGAAGTCGATCATGGACACATACGACCTTCGCCGCTTCGACGCGATAAGCGTCTCCGAGTGGAAGGACATGGACGCCAAGGCGAAGAAGATCATCGCTGCAGCCCAAAGCCAGCTCGGCGTCCCCTACGTCTGGGGCGGCTCGACCCCAGGCGCGGCGCTCGACTGCTCCGGCCTAACCCAGTATTGCTACGCACAGGCGGGCGTGCATATAGGTCACAACACCGAGGTACAGGCAAGCCAGCTTCGACACATCCCGCTATCCCAGGCAAAGCCAGGCGACATCCTCTACAGGATAGGGCACGTGGCCATCTATGTGGGTGGCGACGAGTACATACACGAACCGCATTCGGGGGATGTCTGCAAGCGTTCGATCGGCATCGACAGCTTCTCCTATGCGCTCACCTACAGGACAGCCTAGAAAGGAAGAAAGCATGGAACGGAAGAACAAGATCATGGCGGCACTCGCCATAGGAGCCGTGGCGCTCGTTGTGGCATCAGGGGCCGTGCGCTGCTCGCTTTCAGATGGCGGGAACGCGAACCGGGCGCCTGATCCAGAGAAGCCTGCAGCGCAGGCCATACGCGATGAGGGCGATACGCAAGACCAAGATCCGGGAGCTGCTGCCCAGGGCGGATTTGCGGACCTCAAAAACACATCATGGGAATCGGAGGATGGCAAATCCGCGCTGAGCATCATCGAGGGCGCGCTCATCGAGACTAGCGATGCGGGCTCGCAGGTAATCTACTACACCGTCGACGGGGAAAGCCTCGAAGGCGGGGTGCTCACAGCCACGCTGAGCATCTCGCGGGAGATGACGGGCGCCGAGGAGCATACGGTCGCCGTCGTCAGCCGGGGGCAAGGCGGGCAAGACGAGATCACCTGCGACAAGCTCGCGACCACCTACGTCCGCAAGGCTCCCGTTTCCGCAGGGCCGATCGCCCTCATGGGAGCGACGAGCGATCTTTTCGAGGAGTTCGGCAAGGGCGAGGAAGAGTTCGCCATTATCCTGTCAGACCACGCGAAGACCGCATCTCCCGGGGCGACCGCCGCCACGTGGAGCAAGGAGGTCTGGATCGACTACGGCATGAAGACCAAGCTCACGAACTTCACGCTCGATGACGCGGCATCCACCATCGTCTGCGTCCAGCTCGACGCCGACGGGAAGCTCGGTGCGCTATGAGCGCGGCTCACACGTTAGCGAGGGGGGTCGCATCCGACAGGCGCTTCCTTGTCACCGCGATAGCGGCATTTGCGCTCCTCGCGCTCACGCTCGTGCCGTGCCAGAGCGCCTACGCATCCATCGCCGATGACATCAACGCATGGCTCTGCGGCCTGCTTCGAGACTGCTGCAACTGGATATTCGGTGCCCAGGTGGATGTCCTGAAATCCATCGGCTACTCGGGGATCCTCGGGGCGGATTTCGAGGGGATGCTCGCAACGTCCGGCACCGTCTCGATGAACGACATCGCACATTCGGCCTGGCAGGTCGCGATCCTGCCCATAGGGTGCGGGGTGCTCTCGCTGGTCTTCACCGTGAAGCTGATACAGACCTCGCAGAGGATGGACGGCACCCAGAGCCTGCCCGGCGTGAAGGACGTTGTCTTCATGCTCGTGTTCTTCGCCGTGTTCCTCTTCCTGATCCAGAACAGCTTCGAGATCATGAAGGCGATATACGAGGTGGTGGGACTTGCCATCGACCGCGTGATAGGGGTGTTCGGCACAGGGGGCTCGATAGACCTCGCGGGCGCGTCCATCGTCACCCAAGACGACGACATACCGGCGCTCGTAGCCATGCTTGTGGTCTCGCTCATCAGCTGGCTCGTGGTTCTCATCGCCTACATCGTGGCGCTTGTGGTCTGCTGGGCCCGTGCCCTGCAGCTCTACATCATGGCGGCGTTCGCGCCCATACCGCTCTCGCTCATGGCGCTCGACGACACGCGCCAGATAGGGATCGGGTACCTCAAGAACTTCACGGCGGTATGCCTGGCCGGGCTCATCATCCTCATCCTACTCATATCGTTTCCCATCATCCTGGGAGGACTTGTGTCCGCAAACCCCGGTACCGGAACGCCCATCGACGGAATAGCGGGCGGCCTCACCTACGCGTTGCAGTACCTCGCCATGTGCATCCTGCTCATCCTCTCGCTCGTGAAGAGCGGGACCTGGGCGCGAGACATCGTGAGCGGATTCTAGGCCATGGGCGCACGCAAGCATACGGGGGCGACAGGGCTCAGACCCTAGGGGATGCACATCCCCCTCAACCGAACCTTCCAATTACAGGCGGGACTTCCACGCATTCCCGCAAAACCAAGCAAAGGAGACAGCAAGATGGCTGAGACCAAGGAAAAGAAGAATACCTACGTCACCATTCACAAGAACTTCGTCCGCGAGGGCATCGAGTACACCGACAAGAAGACGGGTGAGGTCAAGACCTTCAACAGCGTGACGCTGCCGGGCAACACCATCATCGGCGACAAGGACGTGTCCGGCTATCAGTTCAGTCCGCGCTTCGTGAACGAGTCGAAGTACCGCGGGGAGAACTTCCGCGACATCCCACTGCTCACCGACCGAGAGGTCTGGTTGCAGAAGTCGGTCATGGACGCCGAGGGCAACCGGATGACCGACGAGGAAGGCCGTGCGGTCAAGGATACCGTCAAGGTAATGCCCGCTCAGATCAAGACGGCTCTCGCCGAATCCTACGAGCGCTACAAGGCATCGAAGGAAGACAAATCTCAGGATGTCCAGGAGAAGGCAGCGGAGAACCGAGACGGGCAATCCCTGAGCGAGCGGGCTGCATCCGCGAGGGAGGGGTCTGCCGCCGTGGCTGACCATGACATCCCTTTTGACGAGAAGACTCGCTGAGGGGGGTGGGCAATGAGCAAATCGATTGAGAAACGCGATCCGAAGGGCCAAAGGGCGCTTCGGATCCTCATGGCGCTGCTTCTCGCGCTCTCAAGCATCCTCGCTGCAACCCAAGGCCTAACGGCAAGCAGCGCATACGCCGCAGAGACCGCCTCATTGAGCATCGGGGGCAAGATCCCCTATGCGGGATACACGACCACATGGATGTACGCCGATGGCGAGATGGCCTATTGCGGGAACCCCTCTGCGGCAACGCCGCCTTCAGGCACCTACGCCAAAAGCGCTATAAACTCGGCATCGGGACGCGATGCAGAGACGATAGCGGACCTCTGGTTCAGCTACGGCAGCCCCGGCTTCGATGCGAGCCTCTGGCCGAGCACGTGGTATGACGGCACGGCCATGACGGATGCGCGCTACGCGGCGCTCGCTCACATCCTGCTCTCAGACACGTTCTCGTCCAACGGCAACTACGCGCTCTACGGGTGCGACGAGTCGTTCAAGGAATGGTGCCGCTACAACGTGATCGGCTTCGACTCGTCCGGCGCGATGTGCAACGACGACGCGACCGGACGAAAGATCTCGCGCATGCAGGGAGAGGTCCCCTCGAACTTCGAGGCGTTCATGCTCTACACGGGCGCGGGAAACCAGCTGATCCTCTCGTTCAAGTACACCCCCTACGGAAAGATCGATCTGGTGAAGGTCACCGCCAACGAGGAGATGTGCGAGGGCAACCCGCTCTACTCCGTGGAAGGAGCGGTCTACACCGTGTACCGCAACCAGGGTCTCACGGACGTTGCGGGCTCCATCACCACCGACAAGGACGGTTACGGGATCCTGGAGGAGCTTGAGCCGGGCAGCTACTGGGTGCGCGAGACCAAGCAGGCTCCGGGGCACGCGCTCGATCCGACCGTGTACCCTGTCGAAGTGAAATCCGACGAGACCACGCGGGTGAACGGACAGACCGTATCAGACATCCCGCAGTCAGACCCCGTGGGCATGCTCGTCGGAAAGGTCGATGCCGACACGGGAGAGGGCGAGCCTGAAGGCGACGCCACGCTCGAAGGCGCTCTCTTCACCGTCCGCTACTATGCGAGAGACTACGCCGACGCGGCGTCTGCCGAGGCTTCCGGAGCCCCTGCGCGCACCTGGGTGTTCGAGACGGATACGGACGGCTTCGCCTACCTGGCTGACGAGTACAAGCATTCGGGAGACGCGCTCTACTACCAGACCAACGGCGACGCATCGATCCCTCTGGGAACGGTGCTGATCCAGGAGACCCGCGCGCCCCAGGGCTACAACCTCGACGACGGGCACGGCGGAGATCCCAAGGTGTTCTGCGTGCGTATCACGCCCGACGGCGCGGTTGGCGAATCCGTCTACACGTACAACTCGCCCCAGGTGCCCGACACCGTGAAGCGCGGGGACTTCCGCCTCGTGAAGGAAGTGCCAGTCGAGATTTACGACGAACCCGACGGCAACATGCCCCAAGAGGTCGTGCGTGTGCTCGTGCCAGGAGTCAAGTTCGAGCTCTACAACGATTCTGAGAGCCCCGTGCTCTCGCCTGAGTCGGGCAAGCTCGTCGAGCCCGGCAACCGCGTGTGCACCATCACGGTCGATGAGAACGGGCTTGCCACCACCAAGGACGACAACGCCAGCGTCAACGGCTGGAGCAAGCCCGGCAACTGGACGGGCGCGCTCGCATACGGCACCTACCGCGTGCACGAGGTAATCCCGGCCGACGTGGCCGATGCCCTCAAGGCCAAGTGGGGAAAGACGCCCCTCCCCGTGGAGGACTGGAAGACCACGATCCGCGAGGAGGGCCAATACGACCCGCCGCAGCTCGTGAACGACCACATCCCGCAGACCCCGCTCAAGGTCGTGAAGGTGGACGCCGAGACCGGGAGCCAGGTTCCGCTTCCCGTGAGCTTCCAGCTTGAGGACGAAAGCGGCAACCTCGTCACCTACACCTCCCATTACCCCGTGACCGAGACCATCGACACCTGGACGGCCAACGAGCGCGGCGAGCTGACGCTGCCGATGCTGCTCGAAGAAGGAGACTACACGCTTGTCGAGGTGCAGGCACCCTACGGATACGTCAAGGAGCTTGAGGGCAAGGCGTTCCATGTTGGCGAGGACTACAACGGCTGGGACGACCCGCTCGTGATCGAGTTCTCGAACATGCCCCAGAAGGCGACCATCACCGTGGCGAAGGCCGACGCCCTAACGGGGGATGCGGTCGACGAGTCCGTCTACATCGTGAAGGCGGCCGAGACTATCCAAACGCCCGACGGCACCGTCCGCGCGCATGAGGGCGAGATCGTGGCAACGCTCACCACGGGAGAGGACGGCAAGGCGACGACGCCCGAGCTTTATCTCGGAACCTATACGGTATACGAGGCCAAGGCCAAAGACGGCTTCGCGCTAGATGTGGCCGAAAAGACCGTGGCGCTAGAGTACGCGGGACAGGATGTCGCGGTCTATGACCACGAGGAGGCCGTGACCGACGACCCCACGACGCCTTCGATCAAGAAGGTGGACGCGCTCGATCCCGAGACCCCCGTCGCAGGGGCGGTGTTCCGCATCTGGAGCGACGAGGGAACCTCCGACGAGGAGATGACGACCGACGAGGACGGGACCATCTCGCTCGCCTACGCGAAGCACGGGAGCTACCACATCCAAGAGGTCGAGGCTCCCGAGGGCTACGTGATCGCCGATCTCGACGAGGAGGGCAACCCGACTGTTACCGACTTCACGGTGAACGACCAGGGCATGATCGAGTGGGACGAGAGCGGTGCCATGGCGCAGGCGCACGAGTTCGTGCTTGAGAACATGCCCAAGACCATGAAGACGACCGCCACGGACTCGGAGAGCGGAACCCACGAGGGGCAGGCTCGCGACGAGCTCACTATTGTGGACACTATCGCCTTCACAGGCCTTATCCCGGGCAACGAGTACACGGCAACCGGCAAGCTGATGGACAAGGACACCGGCGAGCCGGCGCTCGATGACCACGGCAGCGAGATCACGGCGTCCACCACCTTCACAGCGGAGGAGTCCTGCGGCACGGTGGACGTGACCTTCACTTTCGCTGGAGTTTCGCTTGCGGGCAAGTCGCTCGTGGCATTCGAGGCGATGGAGTCCGAAGGCGTGGAGTACATGGTGCACGCGGACATCGACGATGTGGAGCAGACCGTGAACGTGGTGGACATCGCCACCCAGGCCCGAGACGCCGAGACCGGCACCAACGTCGGCACCATTGGCGAGAACACGAAGCTCATCGACACCGTCGCCTACACGGGTCTCACCCCGGGCAACGCCTACAAGCTATTCACCATGCTCATGGACAAGGCTACCGGAAACCCGCTTACGGGCGATGATGGGCTCCCCATTGTGAGCACGACGGAGTTCACGCCCGAGACCCCAGACGGCACCATCGACTTAGAGGTCGAGATCGACACGCGCGAGCTCGCTGGGCACGACATCGTGTTCTTCGAGAAGCTCTCCGATGCGGAAGAGAACATCATCGCGACCCATGAGGATATCGATGACGAGGGACAGACTGTGAGCCTCCCGGAGCCTGTGCCAGAGAACCTCGGCAAGGGCTACCCCAAGACCGGAGCATTTGCTGAGATCGATCCGGTAGCTGCAAGTCTGGCGGTTCTAGTAGTTTGTGCAGCCACAGGCGCTATCGCAGCGTATCTCTACCGCATGCGCAGGCAAACGAAAGCCATCGACGAGATGGAGAAGGAAGCACTCGAAGTTGCCGATGAGGAATAGCTCAAGGGCAAATCGCTCCTGTAGGTGCAGACGACTACTGGCTTAATTGGCATCTAAGGATCAGGCAGGGTGGGGTGCTCGCAAGGCATCCCACCTTTTTGATTTCAAGGAGAAAAATGAAGAGGATTAGAAAGATAGCGAGGATAGCAAGCGTTGCTATCATGGCCATGATCACAGCGCTTGTCTTCACCGCTCTATGCGCACCAGAGGAAGATTGGATAGAGCTTACCGAGATAGTTGAGAGCATGAGTGACGAAGAGGGTCCTGAAAGGCAAATCGATTGGGACAGCCTTCCTCCTGAAGTCATCGCCTGGGTTGAGGTTCCAGGAACGAACATCGATGAGCCCATCGTTCAGGCCACGCCTGACGCCCCGAATGCATACCTCTACAAGGACGTGTTCAATCAAGGAGGATATGGCACGCCATATATCGACTGTGAATGTTCGATAAATTCCCGTTTCGTCATGATCTATGGTCACCATATGTCAGACGGTTCTGTGTTCGCCGATTTCGCAAGCTTCATTGACGAGAGCTATGCGCGCGAGCACAACAGGGTCATCGTCTACAAGCGCAGCGGAGAGATCTTGGAACTTGAAGTCTGCGCCGTGGATGCCGTAAATGCAAGCTGTGAGAGGTTGGTTATCAACCAAGAAAGCGATTTCGAGCAGATTGTCGAATCGTCGGACTTGAAACTTACGAATGCGATTGGAGTAGGGCAACTATTTGCTTTCATAACCTGCTCGTATCAAACGGATAATGCGCGAACATTGACATATTTTCAATACGAGGGGGATGCGATTCACCCTATTTAAGGCTCGATAACCCAAGAATTGTTGATTCAATAATTCTAATCAAAGATAATTGCATCATCAAATCTTAATCTTAAGTAGGGCGAGGCGTGATGGATCCAAAAACTTTTCGCGACAATGCTAACAAAAAGAGTGCAGAAGAAATACTTATCATCAAAGAAGAGACAGCTCAGAAAATAAAGAGCGCAGAAAGTAGCCTTAGCTCTAAACTGGCGATACTTGAAAGAGCAAATAAAAATGGCTCTTCGGGTGTTTCTGTGGGTTGCTGCCGAATACGGGGCAGGTGAATAACCCCAGGTAGATGCAGGGGGCAGCGGGTAAGGTTTTCGTGTCCAGAAAATCAACCTCGCTCAAGGGCCCTGGCAGGGGCCCGGAAAGGCCGCCCCCATGCAGGACAAGAGGATACTCGAAGAGACGCTGTGCCTCGGCACCGGAGTCGTAGAATCCGTCCGGAAGGAGATCGACGGCACCATCGTCGCCTCCTGCCGCCCGCGCAAGGGCCAGAGCAACATCTGCCCCCACTGCGGCAGGCACCGCCCCGTCTACGACTGCTCGCCGTCCCCCAGGAGGTGGAGGACGATTGACCAGGGCCCCGTGATGGCCTTCGTCGAGTACGCCACGGTCAGGGTCGAGTGCCCCGAGCACGGGGTCGTCGTCGCAGCCGTGCCCTGGGCCGAGCACGCCTCCCGCTTCACGCGCGAGTTCGAGCAGCAGGTCGCCTGGCTCGCATGCAGGTCCTCCAAGACCGCCACGGCCGAGCTCATGCGCATCGACTGGGCGAGCGTCGGCGGCATATGCAGGCGCGTCTACGACGAGCTCGACGCCGAGGCCGGGGACCGCTTCGACGGCCTGGTCCGCATCGGCATCGACGAGACTTCGTACAAGAAGGGCCACAAGTACATGACGGTCGTGCTCGACCACGACGCCAACCGCGTGGTCTGGTGCGCGAAGGGGCACGGGAAGGCCGTGCTCAAGCCCTTCTTCGAGCAGCTCAGCGAGGATCAGAGGGCCAGCATACGGGTGGTGACGGCCGACGGCGCGCGCTGGATAGCGGAGCTCGCGGAGTCCTACTGCCCCAACGCCGAGAGATCGTGTCCCCAACGTTGGTGTAAGCGTCGTTTCTCCCAATGCGCGAAGAACGGCCATCGCCTAGAATCTTCAATTGTCGAGATTGATGGATTCAACAGAAAGGCAATGGCCGCAATGGACAGTTTAGATCAGCGGGCGCCCGAGTGCGCCGAGATTCCCAGATTCGATGACGGCATGGTCAACATCCAGGAGCTAATCAGGATCATGGCCGAGTCGCTCGTCAATGAGATAATGGACGCGCAGGCCGAGGACGCCTGCGCGGACGGCAACCGGCGCAACGGCTACCGCGAGCGCGCGCTGGTCACCAGTGTGGGGACGATAAACCTGCGCATCCCCAAGCTGCGCCGGGGAAGCTACTTCCCCGAGGACCTGCTCACTCGCTACTCGCGGGTCGATCGGGCCGTTGTCGCCGCGGTATCGGAAATGGTGACCTGCGGCGTTTCCACGAGGAAGGTGGAGCGCGTGGCCGCGTCCCTGGGCATCGACCGCATGAGCGCCTCGCAGGTGTCGAGGATATGCGAGTCTCTTGACGATGTCGTGGCCGACCTGCAGGAGCGGGACCTGTCCGGCACATCCTTCCCCT
>ERZ772879.217-NODE-217-length-47365-cov-8.546777_pt1 | contig 47365 bp, 43 predicted proteins | sample MGYA00580582_ERZ772879 | MGnify/ENA primary metagenome ERZ772879 (study PRJEB29015, sample SAMEA2737682) | human gut metagenome | biome: human gut; feature: human-associated habitat; material: faeces | place: China | collected 2012 ... | reverse complement strand
ACAAAAGCTAACTGCCAAATCCAACTTTTAAATCAATTCGTTTTGCTCATCTCTCTCTTATAAGGGAACATTTCTGGAGAAAATGCCCTCTCTGCAAAATGAAATGACATTACGAAAGTAGTTGTATTTCCATACAGCCCCAACAATTCAACCCTTATCTTAATATATACATCTTCTGCCCCGTTATAGACCTTTCCAAACTCACGCATCTCGCTTCTTTTCGGAAATCTTGTATCCTTTACTGTCTGCATATAGTCTTCCACTGATAGCGTTAATAATTCTCGTTTTAATGCATCTACAGGATTTTCGTCCGGAAATAGCTTATTTACAGTGTATTGAAATTTGACAAAAGAATGCCGCATTTCTGCGACTTGTAAGGATTTTATGATTGAACAAGTGTCGAAGACCCGTCAAGAACTAATTCCTTGCTTTTGAATTTTCTGTATGCTATAGTGAAAATATATAATTGAATAAGGAGGTACCTAATAAATGGTACAATACTATAATACTGGTGGTAAGGAGCAATCCCATTTTGTTTCTTACGCTCACGAACTGACCTTATTTGCCAGTCTTTTCTCAGATATGCTCAGTGAGACAAGAGACTATGGAAATAATCGTCCAATTAAAGCTGTGGATGTTTCTACGCTATCTCTCATCGAGAAGAATCCTGGTGTAACAGTGAGTGAGCTTGCTGAAAAACAAAATCGCACTAAGGGCACTGTCTCTTCTATAGTTTCAAATCTCGAAAAAGAAGGTTATATTTATAGAGAAAAACGCTCTGGAAATGCTAAAGTTGTACATCTCTACGCAACAACAGAAGGTGAACGTCTAAACACTTTGTACATTGCTTTTATAACTAAAAAAATGACATCAATTCAAAATGAGCTGCTTAAAACCTGCTCAATCAGTGACATAAATTCCTTTTGCAAAGTATTACATGAATATGTTAAATTTTTATCAAAAGAAGCGTCTATAACTATATAGCAGTTGACTTTTATAACAAAATACGCTGCCTTTTTAGGCAGCGCATTTTGCTTTGATTCAATATATATTCTTTGGTTAATATAATAAACTATTCTGCATTTTCAGCACGATGTTTTGTAATCTTTTTATCAACAATAAAAGCGCATACTAATCCCAATACGACAGCACAGATACAGCTAATAAAAATCTTCTTGTATCCGCCTACAGGATCTGCCTCAAGCCATTTTCCGCACAAAGTTGTGTAGAATGTATCTGGAAGGAATCCTAATAACGATGCAATTCCGATAACACTTCCTACAATATTCTTAGGTGTACCTGCTTCGTCAACAACGGCATAATACAATGCACGGAATACATAGATAATCATAAGTGCTATCACCATAATAACAAGCATTGGCCACATTACTACGGTAGATGCAGGTAACATTGCCATAATAACAAAGCAAATTACACCTATAAATCCTGCCCAGATCATCGGTTTGCTTGAACGTTTTAACTTTGTTGCAAGAAAAGCTGCCAAAGTTGCTCCAATTAACTGGCAGATAATTTTACTGTAATTTGAGAACATAACACCTATCGTTACTGGCAACTCACAAACATTCTGCAAATATGGTGCAAAATATGTTGTAGATGCAAGTGTCATAGAACCACAGAAAATCATACCTGCTAACAAATATGTTGTTGGACATTTAAATGCCACACCCATTGCCTTAATACTATCAATCAAGCTCTCATTTGTTGCGCCTTCATTATTCTTTGGCTTTGGCATCAAAAATGCTAATGCTACACCAATCGCAATCATAACAATAGAAATAATAAATACAACGAGGCTCATTGCCTTTCCACTGTCAGCTGCATTTGCTGCATAAATTGAAGTAAAGATAACAGTAAGAATCAATCCAACAACGCCACGTCCTGCCTCTAAGCTTCCAAACATACCACCCTGCTCTCCATCATCAGCAAGCATATTGACACATTTTACAGAAGATGACCAGAATGTAAGTACTGTTGTTACCGCAAACATAATATGAATAATTAACAACAATGTATAACTAGGCCATGTTGCCTCCCAAATACCAAGCACTCCTGTTGATATCATAGAGAATACCAATAATTTCTTACAATCAAATTTATCAGCAATCCAACCACCAGGCAAATAAAGAATAACATTTGCTATTCCATATACATTCAACAGCATACCATAATCAGCATCTCTTCCCACAAGCCCCATAGCCTCTTGCAATGGTGTATAGTATGTATACATCAAATATGGCAATAGATATATTGTATTCATTGCCAAAATCATAAGTATTAAAGTAATTACTTTACCACTATTTAACTTTTTTGTCATAATGTTCTCCCTCCTAGGCTTCTTTCGTTCATTTTATATTATTCCGTTGTATGGCAACGCCCAACCGAATAATAAGAACAATGTGACTGCGATACCAACCGCAATCAAAAGATATCCATATACTTTGTCTATTATATAATCTTTTTCGACTCTCTCCGCCTTTGGCAATATCAATAATTTTTGCCTATAATTCTTTTCCGCTTCCGTAACTGGATGCATAACAGAACCGATCACAGCACCCAAAAAGCTTAAATATATTCCAACAAAGAATGGATCTAGAAAATTTTTAAAAATCATTGCACAGAATCCAACGTTAAATCCAACGAGACATTTCGTAATTATATAACCTGCAAATCCCGATGTCATTGACCATCTTGCACCTGTTGCAGATAATTTTTTACTAACAACGCTTCCAATTGCTGACACACCCCAGCTCGCTGCTATGATTGTAGATGCAAAATATGTAATAATACGAACACTACCTACTCCTGTATAGGCTAGTAAAAGTGATACCGTACCCATAATCAACATAATCACCCGGCTTATAAACAACTGTTGTTTTTCACTCTTAAATTCTACAAACACAATATCCGAAGTAATTGAAAATCCAATCACGGATAAAAAGGTTGACGCAGATGACAAACCTGCTGCCATAATTCCTGCAAGCATCAGCTTAACCTGAACACCGTCTAAATTACTGATTTTCAATGCTGTTCCTCCTTTCAAATTTAAGCTTTCATTATACACAATCCTAAAAAAAGGTCATTTTGTGACAAGAAATTTAAAAAAAATTGGAAATTCGGCATTTTGCCTAATTCATCACTCTACGTTTTGTGCAATTTTAACAAGCTCTTCCTTGCTTATATTACCGCCGATATAATAAATATATTCGCCGTTATTAAATATTACGGTTCCCCAATTATCCGCCGTACGATAATATGCTGCGTCCGCTCCGTTTATTTGCAATTCTTCTTTTACGCTGTTTTCTGTATCAAAACCGATTGTTGAACGTAAATTTAATTTTTCAACTTCAAACTTTTGTTCACCCATTTTATAACTATAATTAAACCAATCCTCCGATTCATATTTATCAACCATTTTAAATTCATCGGGAATATAATTCAATTTTAATGATGATACGGCTTTTGCATTTTTAATATCACTAACCCTATACTCACTATGGTTTGAGAAATCCTTTAAAGTAAATTGCCTGAAAGCAGGGGAAGCAATGGCAGTAGTTGCAAGCGCAAGCAAAACAGCCGCAATAATGATAAACCTAACTGTTTTCTTTGAAAGCTTTTTAACCTTAACCGCAGGCTTTGGATATATAATTTCATTTATGGCATCAATATGCTTTTGGCTGAATTTATGCGCCTCAACCTCGTCAGGAAAAGAAGCTACCCATTTTTCAGCCGACATTTTGCAGGCTTCTTCAAAATTAGTCATTTGTTTCCTCCTCAAAATATTTTTTTAGTTTCGCTTTGGCTCTTTCAAGCTTTTTGCGCACCGATATATCAGTAACATTATAAATTTCCGCAATTTCGGCGCTCTTGTAGCCGTAAACATATTTGAGATAGATATAAATTTTTTCTTCCTCGCTAAGCACACTTTCAATTGCAGAAGAAAGCTCAACAGTTTCGATATTATCAAAATACGATAAATTTTCCGCCATGTTGTTATTTTCAATATCAATGAAGCCGTATTTTTTTGATTTATTAAAAACGTCAATCGAAAAACCCGTTACAATCGTTGCAAGATAACCCTTGGTTTGGCTTGAATTGACATCGCCGATTTTTTCAAAATGCTTTGCGACATAGAAAAACGTTTCCTGAACGCACTCCTCGGCATCCTGACAGCTTTGCGTTTTTCCGTACGAAATCCAATAAAGCATATTTTTGTATTTATCATACAGCTTTATGAATTTGTCTTTTTCACTTTGAGTATCAAGCAGATTTAAAAAAAGTCCTATCATTATACTATATCCCTAAAAAAATTGATTTTGTGACAAAAATTTCTAATTTTATTAAAAAATATTTTCTGCCGTTTGTCAAGAGATATAAAAAAAACAGGGCAAATCGCCCTGTTTCAGAATGTCGATAAAATAACGTTCATCAAAAAATCCGTGTTTAAGATAGTTCGCTTAAACCAAAAGTTGCCGCACTACTGTACGGCAACTTTTGAGAGGAGAAGCTACGTAGTGAGTGAAAAATAAATTTCATAAAAATATTGAGAAATTTATTTTGAATGATACGGAGTCAGCGACGACGAGTTCGCCCCTACGGTTTTGTCATATACAATTCTCGAAAGAATTTGCTCTTTATTTTTCGTGCATATTGTTATAAAATATGCTCCGTCACTTGAATAATCAAAACCCTTTAACCTATTCGGTTTTCTTTTTGGCAAATCATTCTTCATTTTCAAATTCCAAGCCTAGAACTTGGTCTGCCTTATCAGCGGAGAGTGATTCGACGGATTTAAGATTTTTTTGAATAATACGGTTTCGGCTTTCGGCATCCTCAAGCGTTTTGCCTGCCTCTTCAACCTTTTTGCGAGCCTTGGCAAGAACGATGCCGAACTTATCGTACTGCGCCTTTGCCGCACCAAGCACCTTATAAACCTCGTTTGCCTTTTTATTAATCGCAACGGTTTTGAATCCCATGGCAAGGGAATTGAGAAGCGCCGTAATGGTTGACGGACCTGCCACCATAATTCCCTGCGCCTGCAAAGCCTCAGCAATGCCCGTTTTAGACGAAATAATTTGGGCATAAAGCCCCTCAGTCGCAAGATACATTATTGCAAAAGGAGTTGTATTCGGCGGGCAAACATACTGCTTAATCAGCTTTGCCTCGTCCTTAACCCTGACTTCAAGCGCCTTTTTCGCCTGCGCAAGAGCGTCAACGTCCCCTGCTTCGCTTGCAGCGGCAAGGCGTGCATAATCCTCCATCGGGAATTTTGAATCAATCGGCAAATATGCAAATTCGTCATTATCGCCGTTTGGAATTTTAACCGCAAATTCAACCCTGCCGTTATAATTCGGGTTGGTTTGGACGTTCGTTTCATACATATTTGCAATCGTTTGGTCGAGAATATTTTGAAGCTGAACCTCTGCCCACGTGCCACGAGCCTTAACATTAGTCAAAACACGGTTTAACGAGCCGACGCTGTCTGTAATATTTGAACTGAGTTCTTTCATTTCGCCAAGACTTTTATAAACGTCTTTAAGTTGTTTCGACACGGTTTCAAACGAGGAATTAAGCCTTTGTGTAAGCGTTTCGTCAAGCTTTTCATCAACTGTTTTTCGCATTTGCTCAAGCTTTTTTTCATTATTTTGCTGCATACGCTCAAGCGACTGTGCCGTCATTTGCATTTGCTTTTGCGTGCCGTCGTTAAGCGTTTTCATAAGTTCGATTTGCTGTTTATAATTCTTATCCGTCAGCGTATCCATTTGCCCGCTGAGCCTTAAAATTTTGTCGTCCGTCGCCTTTGACGAAAGCTCAATTTGCTGCTTTAAAAGCTCATTTGACGAGCCGTCTTTTTTTGCGCCGAGCCTTATCAAAAGCACAAGGCACACAATAAGCAAAATTATTATAGCCGAAAGTAAAACAGTATTCATAAATTCACGTCCCTTCAAACAGATTATATCACATATACATATTATATATAGCATTTATTTTTGGCAGTTCGATTTTTTGGACTGTCAATATTTTTTTACTTCAAGCACAAGCCTGCCTTTTTTGGTAGTTTTGATTTCTTTATCAAAAGAAAATCTGCCAAAACCACGAACGGATACAATATCGTTATCGCAAAGCATATATGAATTTGACGTCACAAGCCTTGAATTAACAAAAACCTTTTCAGCCTTGATAAGCTTAGATGTTTCATTTCTCGAAAGGTTATAAACAGCGGCAATTACAACGTCAATTCTTTTTGAAGCGGCAAAAATCTCCGTCGGCTCAGGCTCGTTTTTCAAGTCATTTGGCAAATTGCTTTTCTCACACTTAACACTCGTATGGCGCACACGTTCAAGATTTTCGCAAATATAAGGCGCAATATGCTCAAGGCAAAGAATATAGCCGCAGTTATCCTTAACGATTATATCGCCCAAAAGCTCCCTTTTAATACCTAAATTCACCAGCGCACCAAGAAAATCACGATGAGAAAGCTCATCTGCAAATTTTTGCATAAGCGGCTTTACGCAAATACAAACAATTGGGAATTTTTCACTATTCAAATCATCGCCAAAGCCTGCCACAACCCGCTCCGCCATAGGATATCCGCCAAAAAGAACGCACGGCAAATATGTTGATTTCAGTACGCTTTGCTCCTCAATATTAAGAAAATCGGAAAAGGTGTTATACCCTCTTTCGTATGCTCTTTCATTTAATTCTTCAAATCTCTTTTCAATCATATTAACCGCCCTCGCTTTCTTATATTATAGCGTTATATATAAAATTTCGCCACTCTTTTTTAAATTTGGAACATATTCTGTTTTGGGCAACAAAAAAACAGGGGCACCGAAGTGCCCCTGCAATTGATTATATAAAGCTATATAAAAATTAGTCCATTTCTGCAATAGCAGCCTGAGCGGCATTTAAAAATTTTAACTGCAACACAGCGATTGAAATTATCCGCTTAAACCCTTAATGAATTTATATTAATCATAGCATAATAACGCAAAAAGTCTATACTTTAATTTTTATATTTGCAACAAGCAATACTTTACGTAAAGTAGTAAATCTATTTTGTGAACGAAGTTCCCTTCAGGAAATGCAATACGATTTCCCTGCTTGCTACACCGCAGGAAATAAATCCTAAAATGCAGACTTTTATAACTTCAATCCTTATCCGAGTTTTCGCAGCCGATATTTATGTAACAAAAATTAAAAAGTGAAACATTTGCACTTTTCAGTCCGTTTTATTGGACATTGTGCTTCACGTGTATTGTAAATGCTATTTATAGGGATATAATGCATTTAAAATAAACACAATTGGCTGAAACTAGGCCCGACCTAAATGATTTTTATGCATTCAAAATGACAACTTCCGGTGGTGGCTCAGGTGGCGGAAAAAGCGACAACTTTAACACTGGCAATAGTAGTTCAAACGCTTGTAGTACATCGTTGATTGTGTTGGCCGTAATCGGTTGGGTGTTGTGGTTAGCCGAAAAAATTTAATTAATGCATTTAATGCTATATTGTTGACTTTATTCGATGATTAATGTATAATAGTATGTAAGTTAACTAACTTACATATGCTGGCGGTGATAATGAATGAACGACATAAAAGAAGTATCTCAATTAGTTGACATATCTATAGGTGATGAGACTTTTGGGTCGTATCTTAGAAAGGTTCGTTCCTTTAAAAATATATCGCTTAGACATCTTGCAAAAAAATTAAATATAACACCTGCATATTTGAGCGACATTGAAAATGGTAACAATAAACCTCCAGACAAAGCACTTCTTATGAGAGTTGTAGAGTTGTTAGATGTTAGTTCCACTCCAAAAATTAAGTGGAATTTGTTTGATTTAGCAGCTAAGGCTCGCAATGATATTCCAATAGATGTTAAAGAGTATATATTAAACAACATTGAAATATTAGAAGTTATAAGAGATATGAAGGAAAAAGAAATGACAGTTTTAGAATTGAAAAATTCAATCGCAAAGTAATAGGAGAAAGTTATGCAAAGTAAAAACCCTAAAATAATACTTAAAATTTTAAAGAGCGTTAGTAACCCTAGTTCTATGCATGGCATATATCCATATAGAGGCAAAATATCAGCTTTGGACGCCGCAGATATTATTTCTCAACTTCCCCAAAAAGGTGTGCTTTTAGATCCGTTTTGTGGATCAGGTACAATTGTGTATGAGGCACAAAAACATGGTCTAGATGCTATCGGAGTTGATAACAATCCTCTTGCTATACAAATTGCTAGAGCAAAAGTTGACTCTACTTTAGATGATGTTTTAATTCAAAGTATGGAAATCATTAATAAAGCTAAGTTAGATTTTCAAAATGGCGATTATAAACAAATGCCTGAGGCAGCAATTAAATCATTTCATTCTAAAACAGCAGATGAAATCATGTGTGTAAAAAACCATTTTGATGAGATGTCTGAATACTTGAAAGGAATTTTTTTTGGAAGCATCGCTCTTGCTGCAAGAGGCTGTAACGGATATATGTGGACTTCTAGTACAGTAGGAAAAAACATTGAGCCTAAAACATACATAGATTTTTTTGACAAATTTATAAGCAAGGCAAAAAAACATTCAAAATATATACTATCTCCAAATGATAATCAATCAAAAATTATATCTGGAGATAGCAGACACTTGTCAGATTTTATAAAAGAAAAAAGTGTTAACTTCGTTTTTACAAGCCCACCGTATTTTGACGGATTAGATTATACCGCATATTACGGTAAACTAATTTACGATATTTTCGAAAAAAATCGCACGGAAATTAAACAGCAACTTATTCAACATGCTGATTCGTATCAAGAAGATATGAGATTAGTTTTAGAGGAACTAGATAAAATCACAACAGATGATGCTCTTATTATTTTTGTTGTTGGAGACAAAAAAATAAAAAACAAAGTTATAAATGGCGGAGAATTCTTTAACAATATAAAAAAAGCTTCATATATTTCAGAAAGAACTTATAGCGGGACATCAAGTCAGGTTTTTGATGTACTAAACAAAACAGAACGAAAAGAGCAAATAGTAGTTTGGGATAAACTTAATGGAGAGGTGCTTTCTTATGAATAAAAAACCGACATGCGATATACATATAGGCGACAGCAGAAAAATGAAAGAGATTGCGGATAATTCAGTCAATCTAATCATTACTAGTCCCCCATATGGTGCCCTTAAAGATTATGATAATGAAGAACAAATTGGATTAAATCAGTCGTATCAAACATATATAGAGAGCTTAGAAGATGTTTGGAGGGAATGCATACGCGTTTTAGCTCCAGATGGAAAACTTTGTATAAATATCATGCCCCTGTTTGAATCTGGAAGTGCAACACCTTTTAATAGGAGAGTTACCCACACTGTAATTTCCGATCTAGAGAAATTTATGGATAGCACTGGAGAAATGTTTACTTTTGCTCTCTACATTTGGGATAAACGAAAAATTGCTCGTTTTAGTTCTTTTGGTAGTTATCCTTATCCAACAAATATTTTCTCTACATTCCCTTACGAATGGATTATAGTATTCTGTAAAAAAGGAAAAAGAGCACCAGTAAGCAAAGAAATAAAAGAAAAATCAAAATTGACACACCAAGAATGGGCTGATTGGGCTATAAATTCTTTTTGGGAAATGCAGCCAGCAAAAGCAAAATCCGAAGGACATCCAGCTCCGTTTCCTAAAGAATTGCCTCACAGATTAATTAAGTTATATAGTTTTTGGGGAGATACAGTGCTTGATCCTTTTATGGGAACAGGTACTACTGCCGAAGCTGCAATCGAGTTAGGCAGAAATGCTATTGGATACGAAATTAATCCGGAATTTAAAAAACTTATTGATATTAAAATTAATAGAGCGCAATCTGAACTTGATATATAAAAAGATGCGATGCTTTTTAGCATCGCATCTTTTTATATAGATTTAATCATATATGTATTATTTTCTTTAATTACCTTACCCGCAGACACCAATCCAACAACCGATTCATCTTTAAACATCGGAAACAAAAAATTATCCCAAGAAAAATCTGATCCTAAAGCGCAATATTTGCAGGCTTGAGCCCAAAGCGCATTAGCTGAAATGAATTTAATTCCATTTTCAGCTAAAAGGTTATAGAAACGTTGAGTTTTTCCTCCGATTTGCCCTGTACAATAAGGCGAATCAACAGGATACAAATCGGTTTCTTTTCCACCTATTAAAGTAACATAAACATAATTATCTGTTGATTTTTCGATCACATCAGTATATTTTTTGTGTTGTTCTACAAATCTTTCATCAGCCAAGGCATCATCGAGTGTGGTTTTAGATTCCATTATTATCAACTTATCAGTTGTTATACAACAAACATCTAGTCTTCCATTTCTATCGTAATCAGGATGAAATATAGGTACTTCCATACTGATACGATTTTCAGTGGAACAAGTATTATTCAAAAGCCCAGTTGCCCATGGTTGAATATTCTTGGTTTCATCAACCGATGTAAAAGATTCTAAAGATTTAATAGGATTTTTAATCTGCTTTTTTGATATAGGGATTTCGATTTTATGACCTAGAAAAGCTGTTTTTGCAGGATTGTCTATAACATCTTTACCCCAAAATTTGTCAAATTCTTCTTTTATGTTATTGTCATGGAACAAGCAAAAGAGACAGGCAAAACAAAGATTGTTAAATTTTACTGGTTCTACGGAGCAGTCTAAAGCATTACATTTATGCAATATTGTAAACCTATTATCTGTATTACTTTTAGGCGTATTTTTTACAAAGGCATCTATATCCTTGTACTTTTTATAAGTATAAATCATTCGAACATATCCTTTAAAATAAAATCAGCAAGACCTTTAGCTTCATCGGTAGCATCTTCATCTAATACAACTTCATTTATTGTTGTTAATGGCACAAGAAGACCTTCATTGTTTTCATAAAAAGGAATTCCGGCTATATCAGCAATATCCGCTTCTGATGCCATAATATCTACAGCACTATTCCCAGAGGAAAAGAAAAAACTGCCTTTCTTTTCCATGGATTCTACTAAATTTTCAAAATTAAGTGCAATATTATTGTTACTACAATAATTTAAAACTTTAATAAACACATATCGTCTATTGAGAATTTTGGGCACATTCCCAAGTGTGGCATTTCTCAAATCTTCGCCACCGTTTTCACGCATTGATCCCACATTTTTATGTAGTCTAGAAAATGATAATGGGTTGTTTACTGAAAGCTTGTTGTCAAAAAGTTCTTTCATATAGTAACTTTTTTCAAAGTTGCGAACAGTAAGTTCTTCCTGATTTACAAAATCACGATATTTTAGTTGAGGCAAATTTGCAGCATCGTCAACTCCCATATGGGTTTGCGGGATAAGGAGTCCTGTTGTAACACACCAACCGATTATTTTAGAAACTGTTCTAGTATTACTATCTCTTTGGCTATCAGTTGAAATGTTGATCACTCTGGTAATGCCATCTTCATTTGTATATTCTACACTTTCTTCTGTTTTGGGATATCCCAAATATACACCAGTATAGGAAAATTTGTTATCCAAATCTCTAAGCTTACTGAGAAAACCAACCAACGGGCCGTACGAAAGGGCTCCTTCTCTTGCAATGTTACACCACTCTATAGAGTCAAAGCTTGATTTTACCCAACGCTCCCCGCTACTAGAAACCTTATAGGTTCTTTTCCCTACACGAGAAATAAAGCCTAACGCTTCGAGGGAGCCGCCAACATCACTTACTGCTTTAGATTTTGTGGAATCGCTATCCACAGATTGGGTTGCATAACACTTTGAAGAATCTAAAGGATTTTTTAAAAATCTGCAACAAGCAATTCCAATACATGGTACAAGCAAATTACAGTAATTATGTACATTCATATCGTCTTCAGCATCATATTTTAAATCACCGAGTGAGAACGCAGCAGCGGTTCCAAATTTGTTATATACAGATTTCAAAATGTAATATAAACACTCTAGTCTGCTACCATACTTTCTGTTTAACAAAAGAGCCATTTCTCAAACCTCCATAACTTTTTCTTTGATATTGTGTAACGTGCAAAACTTGAAATCAGATGTTCCTTCAAACTCCCTATAGATGCCATCAGTTGTCAAAAACAATATATTAAAGTTTAGGTTTGGGAAACTTTTTACATATGTAGAAATAGAATCTTCATAGGAGCGATAATAAAAACTAGTTCTTACTACAGAACGAAGAATTTTAATTATATATACATTTTCATTCACTTTTAATACTAAATCTAGTCTTTTTTGACGAGCATTGCCTTTTGCTTTTACTTCGCTTGCCACAGGAATACCTAAAATATATTTTACAACAATATTTGTCAAATTAATGTCTTTTAAAACCTCATCATCGTTAATACTAATTGAATCAGAATGGTTTTCTTCAGTCTTAGGACAAGCAACATAACATAGATGACATGAATCACACTCATCGGAAATAACTAGTTTATTATTCACTATTTTTTGTGTATTCTTGTGACAAATGGGATATCGTGTATTTAGTGAGTATTCGTCTGCTAGCAATTCTTCTAAAGAAATCATTGTCGTTATTTTGGCGACTGTACATTCTGGTAGTTGACCTTTGATGAAATCACATCCTGTGCAGAAACTTTTGTTCATAACATCACTCTTAACCTATAAATTATTACTATATTGTAACATGAAAAGAGTGTTTTTGCAACAAACTAATCTATATTTGAAAAATTGACTTGTCTTTATGATAAATGTTATAATAAAATAATACAGAAGAGAATTGTTGAGCTATCATATAGACCTTGAGTATGCAAAAGCATATTCAAAGAAACACAAAACTGTAATTCATAAAACACGTTGGACAGATATTGATATTGACGTTCAAATTGCAATTTAATAAAGAATATAAAAAGAGGATAGCCGAAGCTATCCTCTAATAATTCAATTAGTAATTGATTTTACAATCGCTGTGTTTTAAGCTTTATCGCTAATTGCAGCCTGAGCGGCAGCAAGTCTTGCGATAGGTACTCTGAATGGTGAGCAAGATACATAATCAAGACCAATCTTGTGGCAGAATTCTACTGAAGATGGGTCACCGCCGTGCTCACCGCAAATGCCGCAGTGGAGTGAAGGACGGGTAGCCTTACCATTCTTAACAGCCATTTCCATAAGCTGGCCAACACCTGTCTGGTCGAGCTTTGCAAATGGGTCGCTTTCAAAGATTTTAGCGTCATAGTAAGCGTTGAGGAACTTACCAGCATCGTCACGGCTGAAGCCGTAAGTCATCTGAGTAAGGTCGTTAGTACCGAAGCAGAAGAATTCAGCTTCCTTAGCGATATCGCCTGCTGTAAGAGCAGCACGAGGAATCTCAATCATAGTACCAACTTCATACTTCATATCACTGCCTGCAGCAGCAATTTCAGCATCAGCAGTTGCAACAACGATATCCTTAACATACTTAAGTTCCTTAGCGTCACATGAAAGAGGAATCATAATTTCAGGAGCAACAGTCCATTCAGGATGAGCCTTCTGAACATTGATAGCTGCACGGATAACAGCCTTTGTCTGCATCTTAGCAATTTCAGGATATGTAACTGCAAGACGAAGACCACGGTGACCCATCATTGGGTTAAACTCGTGAAGAGAAGCGATGATAGCCTTAATCTGCTCAACGCTCTTGCCCTGTGCATCAGCAAGCTTCTTAATATCTTCTTCCTCTGTAGGAACGAACTCATGAAGAGGTGGGTCAAGGAAACGGATAGTTACCGGACAACCTTCAAGAGCTTCATAAAGCTTCTCAAAGTCGCCCTGCTGATAAGGAAGAATCTTCTCAAGAGCAGCTTCTCTCTCTTCAACAGTGTCTGAACAAATCATTTCTCTGAATGCAGCAATTCTATCCTCTTCAAAGAACATATGCTCTGTACGGCAAAGACCGATACCCTCGGCGCCGAGCTCACGAGCCTTCTTAGCATCAGCAGGAGTATCAGCGTTTGTACGAACCTTAAGCTTTCTGAACTTGTCAGCCCAGCCCATAATTCTGCCAAACTCGCCTGCGATAGTAGCATCCTTTGTAGGAATGATACCGTCATAAATGTTACCTGTTGAGCCGTCGATTGAAATATAGTCGCCCTCGTGGTATTCCTTACCAGCAAGAGTAAACTTCTTATTTTCTTCATCCATAACGATATCGCCGCAACCTGATACGCAGCAAGTACCCATACCACGAGCAACTACTGCTGCGTGAGATGTCATACCGCCACGAACTGTGAGGATACCCTGTGAAGCCTTCATACCTGTGATATCTTCAGGTGAAGTTTCAAGACGAACAAGAACAACCTTCTCGCCTCTCTCGTTCCAAGCCTCTGCGTCGTCAGCTGTGAATACAACCTTACCGCAAGCAGCACCAGGAGATGCGCCAAGACCCTTACCGATTGGAGTAGCAGCCTTAATAGCAGCAGCATCAAACTGAGGGTGAAGAAGAGTATCGAGGTTACGAGGGTCGATCATAGCAACAGCCTCAGCCTCTGTCTTATGGCCTTCGTCTACGAGGTCACAAGCAATCTTAAGAGCAGCCTGAGCTGTTCTCTTACCGTTACGGCACTGGAGCATATAGAGCTTCTTGTTTTCAACAGTGAACTCCATATCCTGCATATCGTGGTAGTGATTTTCAAGAGTATCACAAACCTTGATAAATTCAGCATAAGCTTCAGGGAATTCTTTTTCCATCTGAGCGATTGGCATTGGTGTACGAACACCTGCAACTACGTCCTCGCCCTGTGCGTTGATAAGGAATTCACCCATCAACTTGTTTTCGCCTGTAGCAGGGTCACGAGTGAATGCAACACCTGTACCTGACTGATTGTTAAGGTTACCGAATACCATAGGCATTACGTTAACTGCAGTACCCCATGAATAAGGGATATCGTTATCACGACGATATACGTTTGCACGAGGGTTGTCCCATGAACGGAATACAGCCTCGATAGCAAGCTTGAGCTGGTCAACAGGGTCTGACGGGAAGTCAGAGCCAAGCTGCTTCTTATATTCATCCTTGAACTGATGAGCAAGTTCCTTAAGGTCAGCGGCAGTAAGCTCAACGTCATACTGAACGCCCTTTGCTTCTTTCATCTTGTCGATAAGCTGTTCAAAATACTTCTTACCAACTTCCATAACTACATCAGAGAACATCTGGATGAATCTTCTGTATGAGTCATATACGAAACGCTCGAAAGCAGGGTCATCGTTACCTGCAATCATAGTTGCAACAACTTCGTCATTAAGACCGAGGTTGAGGATAGTATCCATCATACCCGGCATAGATGCTCTTGCACCTGAACGAACAGATACGAGAAGAGGATTCTTTAAATCGCCGAACTTCTTGCCGTTGATTTCTTCCATCTTCTTAACGCCTTCCATAACCTGAGCCATGATTTCGTCATTGATTTTGCGACCGTCTTCATAATACTGAGTACAAGCTTCGGTTGTAACAGTGAAACCCTGAGGTACAGGAAGACCGATTTTAGTCATCTCTGCAAGGTTTGCACCCTTACCGCCAAGCAAGTTACGCATTGTCATGTCGCCTTCTTCAAACATGTAAACCCACTTGTTTGCCATTTGAGTTACCTCCTAAAAAATATTATAGCTTTATTATTCTTATACTCTCAATCAAGGCCAAAAATCCACTTTAGGACCAAACAATTCTTGCCTCTACAGTATAATGCGATAGAATTATAACACAATATAATGCAAATTACAAATATTTTTATAAAAAAAATTAAGAATTTACGTATATTTTAAATAATACTTGCAAATATTTGCTTTTTGTTGCATAATTAGATACAATTAAAAGTATGGATTTTTATAATTGAGAGGATTTTAATATTATGAAATGTGCAATAATTATGGCAGGCGGAAAAGGAACAAGAATGAAAGCGACCTGCCCGAAGGTTATGTGTAATGTGCTTTTTGAGCCTATGATAAGCTATGTTGTTGACGCAGTAAAAGAGGCAGGCGCACAGGATATTTGCGTTATTACCGGATATAAGCACGAATTGCTTGAAAAATATCTTGCAGAAAAAGACGGAAAAATCGAAACCGTACTTCAAGAGCCGCAGCTTGGCACGGGCCACGCTGTTATGCAGGCGCAAAGTTTTATTGACAGGCACTTGGACGATGATATCATTATATTAAACGGCGACGGTCCGCTTATCGACGCCGAAACTATTAACAAGGCTTTTGATTATCACAAGGAAAACGATAATTCAATCACTCTTATCAGCGCAATTGTTGACGATACAAACGGAATAGGTCATATTCAGCGTGACGAAAACGGCAAACTTTTAAGAATAATCGAGCATAAAGACGCTAATGACGAGGAAAAGAAAATCAACGAGTCAAACGCCGGTTTTTATTGGTTCAACGGCCGTGACCTATCATATGCACTCAGCAAAATCACCAACAACAATGCTCAAAACGAATACTATATTACAGACAGCCTTGAAATTCTTATCTCGGCAGGCAAAAATGTAGGTGCGTATGTTGTTGAAAATAACGAGGTTACCTTAGGCGCTAACGACAGAAAACAGCTTAACAATCTCAACAACATTATGAGAAGAAATATAAATGATAAACACATGATTAACGGGGTTGACATTCCGTGCACCGACGGAGTTATGATTGGCAAAAACGTTAAAATCGGCTCATCAACAGTTATTTTGCCTAACACAATTATTTTAGGCAATACAGTTATCGGCGAAAACTGCACAATAGGCCCTAACACATATATTGACAATGCTACAGTCGGCGACGACGTTATACTTGACAATTGCAAAATCCTTGACAGCGAGATTGAAAGCGGAGTTGACGCAGGTCCGTTCGTTAAGGTAAGAGCTAACTCAATTCTTAAAAAAGGTGTTCATATCGGCAACTTTGTTGAGGTTAAAAATTCAATTGTAGGCGAAGGCACAAAGAGCGCTCATTTAACATATATCGGCGACAGCGATGTCGGTGCCGGCGTAAACTTCGGCTGCGGAACGGTAACATGTAACTACGACGGAAAGAACAAGATGAGATGCAAAGTCGGCGACGGCGCATTCATAGGTTGCAACACCAACCTTATTGCACCTGTTGAGGTTGGCGAAAAGGCATACATTGCGGCAGGCTCAACAATTACTGACAACATTCCCGAAGATGCACTTGCAATTGCGAGAGCAAGGCAGGTAATAAAAGAAAATTGGGTTAACATTAAAAAGCCATACAAGGAGAAAAAATAATTGAAAAAGATAATTGCCGTATTTTGCACGGCAGTATTAATTACGTCAATGCTTGCAGCCTGTTCAAATTCTCAGCAGGCTTCGGGCAACAACGTGCAAAGCTCGGCTGGCTCTGCAAGCACAACCGAATCAACAACAATGAGAACAACGGAAGACCTTTCAACCACGTTTAAAGAGGCTGAAACAAACACTGTCTATCCGGCGCTGAAAAAGGATTTTGATTCAAGCTTTCCTTATGAAATTGCAAGCTATTCGTCATATTATCTTTCGTCTAATGAAACGAGAACGAAAAATATTCACGAGGCAGTTGACCATTTAAACGGCATTGTTATTCCGGCAGGAAAAACATTTTCCTTTAACCAGACAGTCGGCAAAAGGACTGTTCTTGCAGGATATCAAGCGGCAAAGGTAGTTCAAGGGGACGAATTTGTTGACGGGCTCGGCGGCGGAATTTGCCAGGTAAGCTCAACCGTTTTTCAAAGCGTACTGCGTGCAAATCTTCAAATAAAGATAAGGGCGTGCCATTCGCTTGAAATAAGCTATGTTCCGCTCGGCGGTGACGCTACGGTGCAGTGGAACAGTCAGGATTTTCAGTTTGTGAACAATTCAAATTGCGATATAAGGCTAATTGTTACGGCAAACGACGGAAAGCTCACCTGCACGGTTGAAGCGAAAGAGGACATAAAGCCCAACAAGGTTGACATAAAAATCAAAAAAGACGGCAAAAGCTATGTGCTTACCCGTACGGTTGACGGCAACGTAAACTACACGACATACAGCAAATATGCAAAGCCGAAAAGTGCAACCACAACAAAAAAGAAGGATAAAGACAAGAAAAAGACAACCAAGAAAAAGAGCGATAAAAACAAAGACAAAAAATCGACTAAATCAAAAAAGAAAAAATCTTAATAAGCCTATAATTTGCAAAAAGAGGTGAAACGGTGAGCAAATATAATTATTTTGACGATGAAATTGAGGAAGAAAACGAAAAAAGAACAAATAAAAAAAGAACAAAAGTTAAAATAGATTTATCCCCTGTTATCAACAAGCTCAAAAAAATAGAAGCCACCGCTGTTGAGGAGGCGGAGGAGGACGTTGAAGTTATTGACAAGTTTCCTCTTTTGCGCCACGAGGTAATAAAAGGCTTATGGATTTTCGGGATAATTATTCTTATTATAATTATTGCGGTTTCCTTTTCCGTTTCGCTCGGCAACAAGAACAAAAAGGCGGAGCGCTTTGACAAGGACGCAGGAAACGTTTGCATTAATTACATAAAAAAATACGGTGCCGTTAAATGGGAAGCGCTTGACGAGGCAAAATACGGCGAAAACAAGGCGAAGCTTACAGGTCTTTGCTATGCAAGGCAAATGGATTTTAACGGCGACAAATCAGACGAGTTGATGATTTGCTACAACGACAACAATGTTTACTACCTTGAGGTATGGGGTTATCACGGCGGCAAATTCGTTCAGCTTTACAAAGAGGAAGCCAATTCAAGCGAAAAAGTCAGCGAGGGATATTGGACTGCTTTTTACAGAAAAGGCGACAGATATTTGATTTGCAAGAGCGACAAGAGCAAGCCGAGCGAGGTCACGCTTTATTCGCTTCACCACGGCAAATTCAAAAAAAGCGGCAATGCCACTTATGACATAGGAAGCAACACCTATTCAATCGGCGGCAAAGACGTTAAGGATAAATTTGAAACGATTGAGCTTTCATGCTTAAGAAAGTCAAAGGCGGAAGTGACGGTTGACCTTGTAAGTTCCAACATTGACGCTTTCGGAAACATAAGTTCACAGGCAATCACCAACACCTTGAACGAAAAAGAGCGCAAAGCCAACGCTTACTACGAGGTTGTTAAAAAGAGGATTGACAAATACGGCGACCCAAGTATTAAAAGCGAAAACGGTGAAAAATACATTGACGGCCTTGCTTATGTAAGACAGATTGATTTTGACGGCGACGGCAACGAAGAGCTTTGTATGGTATATCGAACATACAAGAGCTTGAGCAAATATGACGAATTTTCAGGCGATTATATTTATTATGACAAACCGCAGTACAGCCTTGATATTTACAAATGGGACGGCAGTTCGGCAAAGCGAATTTTAAACAAGGAATGTGTTTCCGTTTACTTTGACGATGACACGGTATTTTATTTGCTTCTTAAAAAAGGTAAAAAAACAACAAATCTTTGCACAAACAACTATGATATGGAAAACAAATACAGTTTCACGGCTAATTCGAGAGAATATAAGCTGAAAAAAGGAGCGTTCACTCCGGTTTACAGTGCAAAAGAGGTTAACGATTACGGCTACAAGTCGTTTTATATTAATGACGAAAGAGTTTACAGCCGTGAATGGGAGCAAAACGGATATAATATCCCGCTTTTCTTAAATGATGAGGACAGCGTTAATTCGTCAAAATATGATTTGTTTTATTTTTCAGGTAAAAATTCAAGTGAATTTGAGCAAACGCTCAATGATACGATTGACGAAATTCAAAAATTAAATAAGGAATATGTCCCTGATAATAATGATTAAAAATAAGGCGACCAATGGTCGCCCCTACGACATATATTTCGGAAGCATAATAAACAGCATAGAAAAAAGCGTTGGAGAAATCTCCAACGCTTTTTTATTTATTTATTGATTATTATTTTTTAACCGATTCAATTATACCCTCGGCTAAGCCTGCCATACCCTGAATTTCCGACGGAATAATAATCTTTGTTGCCTGACCGTCTGCTGCCTTTGCAAATGCTTCAAGGGCTTTGAGTTTGAGAACAGATTCATCGGCGTTTGCCTCATTAAGCATTTTGATTGCGTCTGCCGTTGCTTTTTGCACCTTTGCAATAGCCTCTGCTTCACCCTCTGCCTCACGGATTTTTGCTTCCTTTTCAGCCTCTGCGGCAAGGATTGCAGACTGCTTTTCAGCCTGAGCCTCAAGAATTTTTGACTCCTTATGACCCTCGGCAACAAGAATACGTGATTGCTTTTCACCCTCTGCACGAAGGATTGCCTCACGTCTTTCACGTTCTGCTTTCATCTGCTTTTCCATTGCGTCCTGAATTTCACGTGGCGGAATAATGTTTTTAAGTTCAACACGGTTTACCTTAATGCCCCACGGGTCTGTGGCCTCATCAAGAATAACTCTGATTTTGGCATTGATTGTGTCACGTGAGGTAAGAGTCGAGTCAAGCTCAAGCTCACCGATAATGTTACGAAGGGTGGTTGCGGAAAGATTTTCGATAGCCGAGATAGGGCTTTCAACACCGTAGCAATAAAGCTTAGGGTCTGTGATTTGGAAAAATACAACCGTATCAATCTGCATAGTTACGTTATCCTTAGTAATAACCGGCTGAGGTTTAAAATCAACAACCTGCTCTTTAAGCGATACGTTTTTAGCGATTCTGTCAATAAACGGAATTTTTACATGAAGTCCCGTATCCCAAGTTGCATAGTATGCGCCGAGACGTTCAATAACAAATGCCTTTGACTGTGGCACAATCCTGATATTTGTAAGCACAAATAAAATAATTACTGCAATGATTACAAGAAGTACAATAACAACTTTCATAATTTTTCCTCCTTAATATATAAGTATATGTTAATCTTCTTTTACTATTAGCTTTACACCGTCAATTTTTTCAACGGTTACGTTTGTTCCTTTTTTGATTATTGATGAATTTATACTTCGAGCCGTCCATATTTGCCCGTCAACCTTTACCTGACCTGTTGCATTAATATTATCTATATCCTCGGTGACGGTTGCCGTTTTGCCTATGCATCTGTCGGCATTGGTAGACTCTGACTTGACTATGAGCTTCTTCTTAACCAAGGGACGTGTAATCAAAAGCATTAAAACCGAAACCGCAATAAAGACAATGATTTGCACGTAAAACTCTGCACCGACAAGGCTTGAAACTAGCGCCGCAACCGCCCCGATAACAAACCAAACAGACACAAGCTGGGCGGTCAGCGACTCAAATATGCCAAACAGCACGGCGGCACAAATCCACACAATATACATTTTTTCAAACGACATACTGTCACCTCCTTAAAAATGAACACATAAAATGCATTTCCATATGTTGTGCTTATTATACCATATATCGCCGATATTTTCAATATATAGTGAATTGTTCATAATGAGATTTACAATCTATTCATAAACGGCACAACCGCAATAACACAGTCAAAATCAAACCACAAGGAGTTGTGGGTATAAAAAAAGGCGAACAATGTTCGCCCCTACGACGTCGAAAGAAACTCCGTGTTTGTAAAACGGGCGACCGATGGTCGCCCCTACGTATTCCTTTCTTCTCTCAAAATCGTAGGGGCGATTATCAATCGCCCGTTTTTTTATTTTATCTTATTGCATCTTTCATCGACTTAACATAATCATAAACATACTTCGGTGCGTCCTTGCCATGCTCGGCAACAAGATTAACTATTGCAGAGCCGACGATTACACCGTCTGCAAAAGCGGAATATTTCTTTGCCTGCTCAGGTGTGTTGATACCAAAGCCGATAGCGACAGGAGTATCCGTCACGCTCTTGATATGGCTGACGATTGAGCATAAATCTGTTGTGATTTCGTTTCTCATACCTGTTACACCCATAGAGGAAACGGTATAAATAAAGCCCTTTGCATCGCCTGCAATCATCTTAATTCTGTCCTCACTCGTGGGAGCAACAAGGGAAATAACGTCAATATCATATTTATCCGCAACGCTTTGAAGTTCATTTTTTTCTTCAAAAGGCAAATCGGGAACAATTACACCGCTGACACCCGATTCCTTTGCATTTTGCAAAAATCTGTCATAGCCGTATTTAAAAAGAACATTAAGATACGTCATATAAACAAGCGGAATATCCACTTTTTCTCTAAGCTTTTTTGTAAGGTCAAAAACTTTATCGGTGGTAGTTCCGTTTTCAAGAGAACGAAGGTCTGCCTCCTGAATAACAGGTCCCTCGGCGATAGGGTCTGAAAAAGGAATACCAATCTCTATCAAATCGCAACCGCCCTGAGCCATAGAGGTCATAATTTCAAGCGAGGTGTCCAAATCAGGGTCGCCTGCCGTTACAAAGCCGATAAACGCCTTGCCGTTTTTAAATGCGTCAGAAATATTACTCATGTAAATCAACTCCTCTGTATCTTGCTATTGCGGCAACGTCCTTGTCGCCTCTGCCCGAAAGACAGCAAATAATTATATCGTCCTTACTCATTGTAGGTGCAATTTTCATAAGATGAGCAACTGCATGAGCCGACTCGATAGCGCAAATAATGCCCTCTGTTTTGGCAATATATTCAAATGCATTAACCGCCTCGTCGTCCGTCACGGCAACATATTCCGCTCTGCCGATATCGTGAAGATATGCGTGCTCAGGGCCTACACCCGGATAATCAAGCCCTGCGCTGATAGAATAAACAGGAGCAATTTGACCGTATTCGTTTTGGCAAAAATAAGACTTCATTCCGTGGAAAACGCCGAGAGAGCCGGTTGAAATTGTTGCCGCCGTTTCGCCCGTATGGATTCCTCTGCCTGCTGCCTCACAGCCGATAAGCCTTACATCCTTATCATTAATGAAATTATAAAACATACCCATAGCGTTTGAGCCGCCGCCTACGCAAGCCATAACTGCCGTAGGGAGTTTGCCCTCTTTTTCAAGTATCTGCTGCCTTGCTTCTTTAGAAATTACAGACTGAAAATCCCTTACAATCATAGGGAAAGGGTGAGGTCCCATAACAGAGCCTAAAACATAAAGAGTATCATCAACCCTGCTTACCCATTCACGCATAGCCTCGTTTACTGCGTCTTTAAGAGTCATTGTGCCTGTAGTTACCGGGTGTACCTTTGCGCCCAAAAGCTCCATTCGATAAACGTTGAGCGCCTGGCGGACTGTGTCCTCCTTGCCCATAAATATTTCACATTCAAGCCCCATAAGAGCCGCCGCAGTTGCTGTTGCAACACCGTGCTGACCTGCTCCCGTTTCTGCAATTACTCTTGTTTTGCCCATCTTTTTTGCAAGAAGGCATTGACCGAGAACGTTATTGATTTTATGTGCGCCCGTATGGTTTAAATCCTCACGCTTAAAATAAATTTTCGCACCGCCTAAATCCTTGGTCATATTTTCCGCATAATAGAGAAGCGACGGTCTGTTTGCATATTCCCTCAAAAGCGTGTCAAGCTCCTGCACAAATTCAGGGTCGTTTTTGTAATGCTCATAAGCATTTTCAAGATTGATAATTTCATTCATCAGTGTTTCGGGAACATACTGTCCGCCGTGAATACCGTAACGTCCTTTACTCATTTTTCATAATCTCCGCAATTTCTTTTATTTTGTTATAATCTTTAACACCGTGCGTTTCCACAGCCGAGGATAAATCAATGCAAAAAGGCTTTACCTCGTCGAGCGCACGTCTTAAATTATCCTTATTTATTCCGCCTGCAAGGAAAAACGGCTTTTCACATTCAGGCAAAATGCTCCAATCAAACTCCTTACCCGTTCCCGCACCGGAATCGAAAAGGAAATAATCCGTGTCATATTCATCAACTTTGCTGAAAGTATCAGGATTAAAACACTTTATAACCGGCACGTCAAAGCCTTTGCAAAATTCAGGCTCTTCGTTGCCGTGAAGCTGAACTATATCTATTATATTGTTTTTTATATAATAATCAATATATTTTTTATCTTCGTCAACAAAAACTCCTACCGCTTTGATATCCTTTGACAAGCGATTTTTAAGCGATTGCGCCGTTTTAAAATCAATGCTTCGCTTATAACCGCCACTTAAGATAAATCCGACATAATCGACTTTCAGTTCGTTGACATAATCAATATCCTCAACTCTTTTTAAACCGCATATTTTAAGCTTAGCCATAAAGCAATTCCTCAAGCATTTTCTTTTTATTCTCGCTTTTCATAAACGTTTCGCCGATAAGCACCGCATCTGTCTTATTATTTTGCAAAACTTTTATGTCAGAGTGAGTTTTTATTCCGCTTTCAGACACAAAAAGCACATTTTGAGGTATCATATCTCTGTATCTTGTTGAATTATTGACGTCAACGCTGAAATCCTTAAGATTGCGATTATTAACGCCGATTATTCTTGCGCCTGCACTTAAAGATGACTTAACCTCGTCCTCGTTATGCGCCTCAACAAGAGCCGACAAGCCGAGGGTGTCGCAAATTGAAATATATTCCTTGATTTTATCCGTATCAAGAAGCGCACAGATAAGCAAAACCGCCTTTGCGCCCAAAAGCTTAGCCTCATAAATTTGATAGTCGCTTATTGTGAAATCCTTACGCAAAACAGGAATGGAAACATTTTCGCAAATTTCCTTTAAATATTCGTCTTTTCCCATAAACCACTTAGGCTCTGTAAGGCAACTTATTGCACTTGCGCCTGCCGCCTCATATTCCTTTGCTATTTGAAGATAAGGAAAATCCTCTGCAATAACACCCTTTGACGGCGATGCCTTTTTAACCTCGCAAATAAACGACAGTGTATCGCCGCCAAGCGCCTTTTCAAATTCAAAATTGCCCTTTGGCATTTCAAGCGCCTCGGCTTTCACCTTAGCTAAAGGCTTATTTTTAATTATCTCTTTATATCTCTGCCTTGTGTTTTCGGCAATAGTGTCAAGTATATTCATTATTCGTTAGTTACCTTTACAAAGCCCTCAAGAATTTTATATCCCTCGCCTGACGAAATGATATTTTCTGCTTTTTTAACTGCGTCTTTAAGAGTAATGCCGAGTTCACCCGCATAAATTGCCGCACCTGCATTGAGTGCAACGGCTGTGTTTTGAGCCTTTGTGCCTTTGCCCTGAAGAACAGCCGTTGTAATCTTTGCATTTTCCTCAGGTGTGCCGCCGACAAGGTCAGCCTTATTTACTCGCTCAAAGCCGAAATCCTCAGGCTTAACAGTATAATAAGTGATATTTTCACCCCTAACCTCGGCAACCCTTGTTTCAGCCGATGCGCTTATTTCGTCAAGGCAATCCATTCCGTAAACCACCATAGCGTCGGTTACGCCGATTTTAACAAGTGCCTTTGCGATTTTTTCAACATATTCCTCGCTGAAAACACCGAGCACCATTCTGTCAGCCTTTCCAGGATTTGTAAGAGGACCTAAAATATTAAATACCGTTCTGATACCAATTTGTTTTCTTACCGGACCCACAAAACGCATTGCACTGTGATATTTTTGTGCAAAAAGGAAAGCGATATTGTTTTCATCAAGTGATTTTTTCATAACCTCCGGCACACAATCAATTTTAACTCCGAGTGCTTCAAGGCAATCTGCCGTGCCGCACTTTGACGAAGCCGCACGGTTGCCGTGCTTAACAATCGTTACGCCTGCTGCCGCAGCAACGAAAGCAGAGGTTGTTGAAATATTAAAGGAATTTGACTTATCTCCGCCGGTGCCGACAATATCAAGAGCGTGGCCGCCGATATTAAATTCCATTGCCTTTGAGCGCATACCCGTTGCCGCACCTGCGATTTCCTCCTCTGTTTCGCCTTTCATTGCAAGCGCCGTAAGAAACGAAGATATAACCGCTTCGCTTACTTCGCCGCTCATTATTTCATCAATAGCCTGTTTCGCTTCATCAAATGTAAGGTCCTGCTTTGCCGATACCTTTGCAAGTAACTCTTTAATCATTTTGCTATACCTCCAAGAAATTTCTTAAAATATCAATGCCGTTTGGCGTCATTATGGATTCAGGGTGAAATTGAACGCCGAAAACGTTATATTTCTTATGCTCAAGCGCCATTATTTCGCCGTTATCTGTTTTTGCCGTAATTTTTAAGCAATCGGGCAACGCCGCCTCATCTGCCGAAAGCGAATGATATCTTGCAACGTCAATCGTGTTTGGCAAGCCTTTAAAAAGCTTAGACGTGTTATCAACCTCACACCTGCTTTGCTTGCCGTGCATAAGATTTTTTGCATAGCCTACAACTCCGCCGTAAGCCTCGCATATTGACTGATGACCAAGGCAAACACCGAGAATTTTCATTTTACTTCCAAGTTCCTTTACCACGTCAATGCAAACTCCTGCGTCCTTCGGTCTTTTTGGACCGGGGGATAAAATAATGTGGCTCGGCGCAAGACTTCTTATTTCATCAACACTCATTTCGTCGTTTCTTATCACCTTTATATCCTCGTTTATTGTGCCGACAAGCTGAAAGAGGTTATATGAAAAGCTGTCATAATTATCAATCAAAAGTATCATTACATTTCCTCCACGCTTTGCTTGAGCGCCGTAACAACCGCCTTTGCCTTGTTTATACATTCCCTGTGCTCCTTAGCAGGAATCGAATCCGCAACTATGCCTGCTCCCGAACGAACATATACCTTGCCGTGCTTTTTGAATGCCAAGCGAATTGCAATGCAAGTATCAAGATTGCCTGTCAAATCAATATATCCGACTGCTCCGCCGTAAATTCCACGCTTGTTATTTTCAAGCTCGTTAATTATTTGCATTGCCCTGATTTTCGGCGCACCCGAAAGTGTACCTGCAGGAAGCACCGCATCTACTGCGTCAAGCGCCGTTTTATCTTCTCTGATTTCGCCTGTTACGGTTGAGCCGATATGCATAACGTGGCTGAATTTTAAAATTTGATGATACTTGTCAACCTTAACCGTGCCGAACTTGCTGATTTTTCCTAAATCGTTTCTGCCCAAGTCAACAAGCATATTATGTTCTGCAAGCTCCTTTGGGTCTTTAAGAAGTTCTTTTTCAAGCTCATCATCCTGAGCTTTGCTCTTTCCTCTCGGACGGGTGCCTGCAAGCGGATAAGTGCTTAATTTTCCGTTTTCAAGCTTAACAAGTGTTTCCGGTGAAGCGCCTGCCATTTCAATATCGTCAGACGAAAAATAGAACATATAAGGCGAAGGATTAAGCTTTCTCAAAATCTCATAAGTGCCGAAAAGCGAGCCGTCCATCTCAGCCTCAAGCCTGTTTGAAAGAACCACCTGAAAAATATCGCCCTCTTTAATATAACGCTTAGCCTTTTCAACCATTTTTGCATATCTTTCACCGTCAAAAAGAGGCTTAAATTCCGTTTTAAGCTTAGGCTTTTCAATTTCAGCCTCGTCGCCGTTTAAAATAATATTTTTCATTATTTCAAGTTCTTTTAAGGCGATTGCATAATTTTCGTTAACTTCTTGCGTTTGAATATTTACTATAAGAATAATTTTATTTTCACGATTATCAAAAGCGATTACCTTGTCAAAAAGCATTAAGTCAACATCCTTGAAATTGCCGTCATCGTGTGCATCAAGCTTAAGGCTCGGCTCGCTGTATTTTACATAATCGTAGCCGAAATAGCCAACAAGTCCGCCCGTAAAGGTAGGCAAATTTTCAATTTTAGGTGCTTTATGCTCATCAAGCATTTGCTTTATATATTTTCTCGGGTCGCCTGTATAATTCTTAACGCCAAACGAATCAATAACTCTTACATTATAATTTGTGCAGCTAACCTCTGCCTTTGGGTCATAGCCCAAAAAGGTGTAACGCCCCGTGTTGTTGGCATCGTCGTTTGACTCAAGCATATAGCAATGAGAGCTTACGTTTTTAAGCTTTTTCAAAACCGTGAGTGCCGACACCTCAGCTTCAATCTCCGTGCTGACGGGAACTGTTTTGAAGCTTTGATATTTTTCCTTAATTTCTTCAACAGATGGATAAATTTTCATTTGATTTCCCCTTGTCTTTCCTCTTGCAAAAGGGCAACAAAAAAGCCCTCGGCAATACTTACGTATTACCAAGGGCGAAAATTACTTTCCGTGGTGCCACCTTGATTTATGGGTTACCATACACTTTGCAAGATACTATCATATCTCCGACCACTAACGTAGGTCATCACGTTACGGAATAATAAGCCTAAGCCTTTCACCGTACCCTCAACGGTCCATTTAACAAGCCGTTTACTGCCCTCTTTTCAGCGCCGAGGACTCTCTGTAAGTTCGTATCTCGTTTTTATCTCCGTTTCAACGGTTTACATTTTTAATTTGTAAAGACATTTTAGCACGTTAAAAAACGGTTGTCAAGATATTTTTATACGTATTATTCGGGCGACCGATGGTCGCCCCTACGTTATCTAAAATGAAACGAATATCGTAGGGGCGATTATTAATCGCCCGCTTGCGAAATATTAAATCTCGCAAATGCATTTTCAAGCGTGGTGTTAAAAATAATCATATCCGAAATATCTGCCGAGGTTTCATAATCAGCCGAGGACTTGGGAGTCACAAAATAAAACGGCACACCGCTTTGCCTGCACTTTTTGGCAAAAGCCTTTGCGCTTTCCGGCACGGTTGCGCTGTGATACATCTCGTGCAAAACCAAATCGGCGCTTTCTATATTATAATTATTATAATCAATATTAATATAAGGCTTAATTACCAATATATTCTTTGGCGCAAGGCAGGGATTTTTAAACTTCGGCTGCGACTTGCCCGTCTGCCTGAATTTATCAAGACCGTCGGCGCTCGTTATTGTGTCTGCTGGGAAAATACCGTCGTAGCTTACAAAAACGCCTTTTTCGCCTTTTTTTATGTGCCTCAGCGCCTCATTAAAATTAGAAATTCCGTTAGCCGAATTATCCTCAATCGGCTTATCGGAGGCGGTTAGCACAATATTTTTATCCCAAAAAAGATTTGCTATAAACGACGAAGTAAAAGCAAGCGTGTCTGAGCCGTGAAGAATGATAATATTATCGCTGTCGCTCTCTTTTATCTCGTCAACAAGGCTTTGCAAATGCGAAAAATCCATATTTTCCGACAAAATCGTATAAGGGCAGGAAAACGAAAGTTCAACGTCCTTTATTAAATTTTCATCGGCAAAATGAACTACCTTAAACGGTGCGTCAAGATGAATATCATCGTCTTTTTTGCTGCCAATCGTTCCGCCTGTTGAAATAATCAAAATTTTCATAATGTCAATTCCCCGTTGCGTCACAAAAAGGCAAGAGAAAACTCCTGCCTTTTCTAAATCCCTCCGAGTGCAACAAGTTGCACCCACCTCCCTTTACAAGGGAGGCAAATCAGTTTATTTTATCAAACACGAAGTTTCTTTCGACGTCGTAGGGGCTGACATTGTCAGCCCGCTTTAAATCCTATTTAGTAAAGAAAACCTTAAATGCCTTATACGCCATATACGTATCTATCTTGCTGACAATCTCGTAAGGAGAATGCATGGAAAGAACGGGCACGCCAACGTCGATAACGTCAACATTGAGGTTTGCAATATACATAGCAACGGTTCCGCCGCCGCCTGCGTCAACCTTGCCAAGCTCGCCGCTCTGCCACAAAACGCCGTTTGATTCAAGAAGATTTTTAACAAAGCTTACATATTCGGCAGAAGCATCTGACGTGCCGCCCTTGCCTCTTGCACCCGTAAACTTGGTTACGCAAACACCCTCGTTAATAAATGAGGAATTATTCTTTTCAAAAGGAGTTGACCATGTTGGGTCAAATGCGGCATTAACGTCGGCTGAAAGGCACTTAGAATTAGAAAGAACATCTCTGCCCTCATATCCCTCAAGCCTTGCCAAATCCTCAACAAAATATTTAAGATAGCTTGAATTAAGACCTGTGTTGCCGTCAGAACCTGTTTCCTCTTTATCGGTAAGAACGGTCAAAGCGGTATACTCCGGTACTTCGTCAATATCAAGAATTGCCTGAAGAGCAGGGTATGAGCAAACACGGTCATCATGGCCGTAGCCGCCGATTAAGCTTCTGTCAAAGCCGATATCGTCAACCGAAAATGCCGGCACAAGCTCAAGCTCGGCAGAAAGAAAATCTCTTTCAACAATGCCGTACTTTTCAAAAAGAATGTTGAGAAGATTAAGCTTAATCTTTTCGCTTACCTCGTCATCCTTAAACGGACGTGAGCCGATAACAACATTAAGTTCTTCGCCCTTAACAATCTCGTTTGCTTTTCTTGACATTTGCTCTGCGCCGAGATGAGGAAGAATATCCGTAATGCAAAACTTAGGGTCAGCCGGGTCCTCGCCTACTTTAACGTCAACATATGTGCCGTCATTTTTGCAAATTCTGCCGTGGAGAGAAAGCGGAATGGCTGTCCACTGATATTTTTTAATTCCGCCGTAGTAGTGAGTTTTGAAAAATCCGAGATTTCCATCCTCATAAACAGGGCACTGCTTTAAATCAAGACGTGGGGAATCAATATGAGCAGCGCTGATTCTTACACCGTCACAAATAGGTCTTTTACCCTTGACCGCAAGAATAATTGCCTTTTCCCTGTTGAAATAATAAACCTTGTCGCCCGGCTCAAGTGCCTTGCCGAATTTATCAAACTCTGTAAAGCCGTGTTCCTGTGCAAGCTTAAGTGCCGATGCGGCAAATTCCCTTTCCGTCTTATTTTCAAAGAGGAATTTTTTGTATCCCTCGCAGAAATCGTCGCAAACCTTAAGCTCTTCATCGCTCATAAAATCTACGCCGTTTTCTTTTTTGTTAAAAAGCTTTTTTTGCAATTCTTTTGCTTTTTCGCTCATTTTTATCACCTTTCTGAAAATTATTTTTATTAAAATCCGAGAGAATGAAGAATATCGTCAATTTCTCGGTCAATATCATTACCGCCATTATTATAAATCACAAAGTCGCAATTGGCTTTGAAATAATCCTCGCTAAATTGAGAAGAAAGCCTGCTTTTTGCCGCTTTTTCGCTGATATTATCACGCTTAATTATGCGCTTTAATCTTGTTTTTTCGTCAGCCAAAACGGCAATCGTTTTAAAACATTTATCCTGCGCACCTGCCTCAAAAAGCTGGGGTGCGTCAAGAACGCTCAAAAGAGTTGAAAGCGACACACACCTGTCAATAACAGCCGGGTGAACAAGCTCATTAAGCCTTTCAAGCTTAGATTTATCATTAAACACAATATTACCGAGCTTTTTCCTGTCAACTTTGCCGTCTGTCATTATATCGCCGAATTGGGCGCAAAGAGATTTAACCAAGGCTTCGTCGGTATCATAAATATTTTTGACAACCTCGTCGCAGTCTATAATATTAAAGCCACGTTCTTTAAGCTTCTTGCATATATAGCTTTTGCCTGCGCCCGACTGACCCGTTAAACCGAGAGTAAACGGCTTAGTCAAATCAATAACCGTGAATGCCGCCGCACGGATAAGACGGTTGTAAACCGCCATTCCGACACCCGTTGTATGCGGAATACGGGCATACACTGTCTTTGCTCCCATTTCATCAAGACGTCTGAGTGCGTCAAAAAGCTCCCTCGCCTGCGACAAATCGTCGTTTTCGCTTCCAAAATTAACTCTCGGCACGCTGACCTCGTCCTCATCAAAACAAAGCGCAAATGCTCCCTTTTGATTATTGACAAAATCCTCATAAGTCTTACGGTCGGCATCAACAATAACCACCCTCGCCTTTGGGGCATAGTGCTTATATTTCATACCGGGGGAAGCCGCCGTTTCGTTATCTTTCATTCCGTGAAGCACGGCATTTGCAACCTCGACCTCGCCTATTACACCCTCAAGCATTTCCTTAGTAATTGCACCCGGACGCAAAACCGTGGGAATATCGGTTGCAAGAGTAATAACGGTTGATTCAACACCAAATTCGCAATCGCCGCCGTCAATGATTGCCTCAATCTTGCCTGACATATCGTCAATAACATATTTTGCTCTTGTAGGCGACGGCAAGCCTGAGGTATTTGCACTCGGTGCAGCAATGGGACAACCTGCTGCCTTAATCACCTTATTTGCAACCTCATTTATCGGCATACGAACGGCAACCGTATCAAGACCGCCGCTGACAACCTTGCCTATCAAATCGCTCTTTGGCAAAATTATTGTAAGCGGACCGGGGAAAAAGGCATCAATAAGTGCCTGCGCCTTAAGCGTGACCTCTTTAACCAAAGGAATGATATCCTCTTTATTTGCAATATGAACAATAAGCGGATTATCGCTCGGCCTGCCCTTAGCCTTATAAATATTTTTGACGGCGTCCTCATTGAGCGCATTCGCACCCAAGCCGTAAACTGTTTCTGTAGGAAACGCAACAAGACCGCCGTTTGCAAGGATTTTACCCGCAAGGGCAATATCCTCATCATTTGTTGATAATACTTTAGTTTCCATTATGCTTATGTTTACCTGCCTTTGCAGTAATTATGTAAAAAATGGGAATAGTTAAGAAAAGAATCCACGCAGGGTGCCACAAGCTTTTTGCAAATCCCAAAAGAAGAAATACAATAAGCACCAAAACGGGATAGCAAAAAATGACAGGCTTTTTCTTTTCAATCGCTATTATGCCCGTGTAAAAAAGAGGAATTGTCAAAAGAACAATCCAGCCGATTTTCCAGCCGTTTGCGCCGAGAAATACACCGATTAAGCAATATGCAATAACTGCAAGAATGGGATAGGACGGGAAAAGCCAGCTTCGCCTTTTCTTTTCCTTTTTTCTTTCTTCACGTTCTTTTTCTCTTTCGAGAATATATTTTTCATCCTTTTGCTCTTTTAAAAGTTCCTTTTCCTTAAGCGACGGCTCAGGAGCGGAAAGCGGCATATCAAATTTTCTTTCTTCTGCCTTTTTATTCTCAGGCTCTTCCTTGCCCTCAAATTCATCTATCAGCTCATTAACGGCTTTTGCCTCTTCACTTTGCGCTGTTTGCTCGTTTTCCTTTGCTTCGTCAGCCTCGCCTTTAACAATCGAATCAATAGACACGCCGTAAAATTCGGCAAGCTTGCCTATATTATCAATATCGGGAGTGGAATTGCCCTGCTCCCATTTTGAAACGGATTGACGTGAAATACCGAGTGCTTCACCGAGTGCGTCTTGGCTTATACCTTTGCCGTTTCTTAAATTTTTTAAATATTCGCCTTGTTTAATTGACATACTTTACCTCTGAAATAATTATTCTTCGCCCTGTGCCTTAAGCTTTTCGGCAGTATCGGCAGTAATAAGCGCATCTATCATTTCATCCATATCGCCGTTTAAAAACTGCTCAAGCTTATAAAGAGTAAGCCCTATTCTGTGGTCGGACACTCTGCCCTGCGGATAGTTATATGTTCTTATTCTCTCGCTTCTATCGCCTGTGCCGACCTGCGCCTTTCTTTCGCCTGCAATCTCTGCGTCGTGCTTAGCTTTTTCAGCGTCATAAAGACGGGAGCGCAAAACTTTAAGCGCTTTTTCCTTGTTTTTATGCTGGCTTCTTTCGTCCTGACATTCAACAACTGTTCCCGTAGGAATATGGGTAATACGAATAGCAGATGATGTTTTGTTAATATGCTGACCGCCTGCGCCCGATGAACGGAATGTATCTATCTGCAAATCCTTAGGATTAATCTCAAAATCGACGTCCTCAGCCTCCGGCAAAACCGCTACCGTTGTGGTGGAGGTATGTATTCTGCCCTGACTTTCGGTTTCGGGTACACGCTGAACACGGTGAACACCCGATTCAAACTTAAAGCGGGAATATGCGCCGTCGCCCTCAACGGAAAAGCTGATTTCCTTATATCCGCCAAGCCCCGTTTCGTTAGCATTTAATATTTCTGTTTTAAAACCCTTTGACTCGGCATACATCGAGTACATTCTGAAAAGAACACCTGCAAAAAGTGCGCTTTCCTCTCCTCCTGCACCGCCACGGATTTCAATAATTACGTTTTTATCATCGTTAGGGTCACGTGGCAAAAGAAGAACCTTAAGTTCCTCCTCAATTCTTTCCATATCCTCTCGGCTTTGCTCGTATTCCTCTTTAACCATCTGGGCAAAATCAGCGTCCATTCCGCCCTCATCAAGCATTGCACGTGACTCCTCCTCACTTGCCTTAGCCTTTTTATATTCCCTAAATTTTTCAACAACAGGGGTTAAATGCTTAAGCTCACGCATAAGCTTAGTATATTTTTCTTGGTCGCAAACGATATCGGGATTGCAAACAAGCTCGTTTACTTCCTCAAATCTGTTTTCAACCTCTTGCAATTTTTCTATCATATCTCTGCCTCACTTACAATATTAAAAAATCTTTTTTTCTTTTCTTCTCTTATTTTTTCGTCACAACTTGAATCAATAAAGGTTATATTTCCCTTAACTTTGGCATCGCTTATTAAATCTTTTTCTTCAAGCACTCTTTTAAGCTGCCTGCTTACACCGTTTGCACCGTCAAAAAACTCAACGTCGCCCAAAGTGTTTTTAATTTCCTTTTTTGCAAGCGGATAATGAGTACAGCCCAAAACAACATTTTGCGCTTTGCCCTTATATTCATCAAGCGTTTTATCAAGATAATCGCAAAGCTGTGCCTTTGTGCCGTGCTCAATAATATCCGCAAGACCGACGCAGGCAATAAGCGCCGTTTTGTGGTTATTATATTTATAATAAAGTTTATGGAATTTTTCGCTTTCAAGCGTACCCTTGGTTGCCATTACAAGCGTAAAGCCGTCGGGATTTTGGTCATACACCATTTTATATGCCGGCTCAATTGCAATTATCGGCAGAGAATATTTTTCCCTAAGATAAGCCGATGCCTTGGCAGAAGCCGTATTGCACGCAATAACTATTGCCTTGCAGCCGTAATTTTTAATAAGAAACGACACGATTTTATCGCAGCGTTCAATAATTTCTCCGTCACTTTTATCGCCGTAGGGGCAATTTGCGGAATCGCTGAAAAACACATAGTTTTCATTCGGCAAAACGGAAAGACTTTTTATAAGCACAGTGCTTCCGCCTATTCCCGAATCAAGAAAACCGATAGGGGCGCTATTTTTCATCACTTTTGACCACCTTAATGCTTTTATCCGCTTTAATTCTCGGAATCATAACCTCTCTGCCACAGCCTGTGCACCTGAGCTTATAGTCAACTCCGAGCCTTGTTATTTCAAATTCCTTTGAGCCGCAAGGGTGCGCTTTTTTCATCACAACAATATCACCGAGTTTGAGTTGCATATTTTTCACCTTATATAAATTAAAGATACTATATTATTAATTATTTAAAACATTATATCACTATCGCCTATTATTTACAACAAAATATTATCATAAAACGGCGCTTATTTGAATATAAATATAACTACAAGACTATCGAAAAGAGTGAAACAAATGGAATTTTATCCGGAGGGTTGCCGCAAGAGCCTTGCAAAAACCTTTGAAAGCGTTGAAGAAATAAAAAACGCTATGATGAAAAACGAAATAATCGAGGGCAAGGTACTGCTTTGCGACAGGGAGCATAATTTACATATTGACTTAGGCGCAATAAGAGGCATTATTCAACGAGAGGAGGGTGCGCTCGGAATAGATGATGGAACAGTCAGGGATATTGCGCTCATTTCCAAGGTCGGAAAAAACGTTTGCTTTAACATTATGGGCTTTCAGCGTGACGTTTTCGGCAACACGTGCGCCGTACTTTCAAGAAAAAACGTGCAAAAAAGGTGCAAGGAAGAATTTTTGGATAATTTGGCGCTCGGCGATATCATTGACGCAAAAGTCACTCATCTTGAAAAATTCGGCGCTTTTATTGATATCGGCGCAGGAATAAATGCACTTATACCGATTGATATGCTGTCTGTTTCAAGAATAAGTCACCCACGGCAGAGGCTAAGCGAAGGGCAAAAAATAAAGGTTGTTTTGCGCAAAAGAGAGGGCGACAAGCTGACATTTTCGCTAAAAGAACTTCTCGGCACGTGGGAGGAAAACGCAGAACTTTTCACTCCGGGCGAAACGGTGACAGGAGTTATAAGAAGCATTGAGGATTACGGCGTATTCATTGAGCTTATGCCTAATTTGGCAGGGCTTGCCGAGCTTGAGGACGGCTTGTTTGAGGGGCAAAGCGTAGCGGTTTACATTAAATCAATAATTAAGCAGAAAATGAAAATCAAGCTTATAATTGTTGAGGCTTACGACTATGACGAAAAGGGCAAAGAGCTTGTGTATTTCAATAACGACAGCCATATATCATATTGGCTGTATTCCCCAAAAGACAGCGCAAAGCTGATTGAAACGGATTTTGATGAAATATAATCGGGCGAACAATGTTCGCCCCTACAACGTTGAAAGAAATTCCGTGTTTGAATAAATTTTTGCAAAATTTATAATAAACACTCCATCCCTTTCTCCTCTCCCCAAAAAGCTTACGCTTTTCGGGGACCCCGAATTAAACAAACATATTTGCCTCCCTTGCAAAGGGAGGTGGGTACAACTTGTTGCACCCGGAGGGATTGGAAAAACGGCAAGGCAGGAATTTACGTAAATAATAAGGCTACAAAAAAGCAGTTATAAATTAACTGTTGATTTATAGCTGCTTTTTCTGTATAATATTTAAGTACAAACGGTTGTACGTGGGTACAGCCGTTTTTATTTTGTATTATTTTGGAGAGGGAATATGTATAAGGTAGGATTTGACAATAATAAATATTTGCAAATGCAAAGTGAAAGAATCAAGGAGAGGATAAACGAATTCGGCGGAAAGCTTTATCTTGAATTCGGCGGAAAGCTCTTTGACGATTATCACGCATCAAGAGTTTTGCCGGGATTTCAGCCTGACAGCAAGCTTCAAATGCTTCTTCAGCTTAAAGAGCAGGCAGAAATAGTTATTGTTATCAGCGCAAACGATATTGAGAAAAACAAAATCAGGGGCGACCTCGGAATTACCTATTCAACAGACGTTTTAAGGCTTGTTAATGCGTTTGAGGGTATGGGGCTTATGGTAGGAAGCGTTGTGCTTACAAAATATGTTTCAACACCGAGAGTCAACGCATTTGAGCAGAAGCTAAAGGACAGAGGTATTCCTTTTTATCACCACTATCTTATTGACGGATATCCTGCAAACATTTCTAAAATCGTAAGTGACGAAGGATACGGCAAAAACGATTATATCAAGACAACCCGTTCGCTCGTTGTAATCACCGCACCGGGTCCGGGAAGCGGTAAAATGGCTACCTGCTTATCACAGCTTTACCACGAAAACAAGCGTGGAATTAAGGCAGGATATGCAAAATTTGAAACATTCCCTATTTGGAACATTGCGCTCAAGCACCCTGTAAACATTGCTTATGAGGCGGCGACGGCTGACCTTAACGACGTCAATATGATTGACCCGTGGCACTTGGAGGCTTACGGCGAAACAACGGTAAATTACAACCGTGACGTTGAAATTTTCCCTGTATTAAAGGCAACGTTTGACAAGATTTACGGAAAATGCCCTTACAAATCGCCTACGGATATGGGCGTTAATATGGCAGGCAACTGTATTTTTGATGACGAGGCGGTTAAAGAGGCAGCTAATCAGGAAATTATACGCAGATTTTTCAATGCAAAATGCAACCAAATCAAGGGCAGAGCAAGCAAAGATGAGATTTACAAGCTTGAACTTCTTATGAACAATGCAGGCTTATGCGTTGACGACAGAAAATGTGCGCTTGAGGCTACAAGGCTTGAAGAAAAAACAGGTGCGCCTGCTGCGGCAATTGAGCTTTCAGACGGAAAAACGGTCACCGGCAAAACATCTGCGCTTTTGGGCTGTGCTTCGGCTATGCTTTTAAACGCTTTAAAGGTGCTTGCGGGAATTGACGATGATGTTCTTCTTATCGCACCTGAGGTTATCAAGCCGATTCAAGAGCTTAAAATCAATCATTTGGGCAACAAAAACCCACGACTTCATACAGACGAAACGCTTATTGCGCTTTCAATTTCGGCAGTGAATGACGAAAAAGCAAAGCTTGCGCTAAATCAGATTTCAAAGCTTAAAAATTGCGAAATGCATTCATCTGTTATGCTTGCGCAGGTTGACGAAAACGTGCTTAAAAAGCTCGGCATAAGGCTGACGTGTTCGTGCTGAAAAAAATTTGAAAAAATTAGAATTTCCTATTGAAATAGGGAATAAACTGCTTTATAATATATAAGTACAGACGGTTGTACCAGTGCGTACAGCCGTTTTTTATTTTAATTTTTTATCTTATTTTTACTTTCAGAGGTGATTTGATGAACAAAACGAAGTATATTTTCATTACCGGCGGCGTTGTATCGGGTCTTGGCAAGGGCATTACCGCAGCGTCACTCGGCAGACTTTTAAAATCACGTGGCTTAAAAGTTACGGCGCAAAAGCTTGACCCGTATCTTAACGTCGACCCCGGCACTATGAACCCCGTTCAGCACGGCGAAGTTTTCGTAACAGATGACGGTGCGGAAACCGACCTTGACCTCGGCCATTACGAAAGATTTATTGACGAGAGCCTTTCGCAAAACTCAAACCTTACATCGGGCAGAGTTTATTGGAAGGTTATATCTGACGAAAGAAAGGGCGTTTACGGCGGACAAACCATTCAAATTATTCCGCACGTAACAAACGAGATTAAGCGCTATATTAACAGAAATGCCGACACAGGAGCTGACGTTTGCCTTGTTGAAATCGGCGGTACTGTCGGCGATATCGAATCCCAGCCGTTTCTTGAAGCAATACGTCAATTTGCGGTTGAAGTCGGCAGAGAAAACTGCCTTTTCATTCACGTAACACTTGTTCCTTATCTTGCCGCTTCTGACGAGCTTAAGAGCAAGCCTACTCAGCACTCGGTTAAGGAAATGCTTTCTATCGGTATCAGCCCTGACATTATTGTTTGCAGAACGGAGCACCCGCTTACAGACGATATTAAAAATAAAATTGCGCTTTTCTGTAATGTTGACAAGGAGTGTGTAATTGAAAACAACAACTGCGACATTCTTTATGCCGTGCCTATGATGCTTAAAGAGCAACGTATGGATGATGTTGTAATTAAAAAACTTGGCATTGAATGCGGCGAGCGTGACCTTTCTGATTGGGAACATATGCTTGAGGCTTTGAGAAATCCTAAGCAGACGGTTAAAATCGCAATGGTCGGCAAATATGTTGAACTTCACGACAGCTACATTTCGGTAAACGAGGCTTTAAAGCACGGCGGAATTGAAACGAGAAGTGCAATTGACATTGATTGGATTGACTCAGAAACACTTGAAGGCGACGTTAACCTTGACGAAATTTTGGGCGACGTTGACGGTATTCTTGTTCCGGGCGGTTTCGGCAGCAGAGGAATTGAGGGCAAGATTAACGCTTGCCAATATGCAAGAACTCACGGCATCCCTTATCTCGGCATTTGCCTTGGTATGCAGATTGCAATTATTGAATTTGCAAGGCACGTGCTTGGTATGAATGACGCTAATTCGGCTGAAATCAATCCTGAAACTCCGTACCCTGTTATTGACATTTTGCCGGAGCAAAAAGATGTTACCGATATGGGCGGCACAATGCGCCTCGGTCAATACCCCTGCACTCTTAATCCGGAGTCAAAATCATACGAGCTTTACGGCGCATCTATGATTTATGAAAGACACAGGCACAGATATGAGGTCAACAACGATTACAGAAACGACCTTTTGAGCGGCGGAATGATTTTTGCCGGAACATCACCTGACAACCACATTGTTGAAATGGTTGAAATTCCGGAGCACCCATGGTTTGTCGCCTGCCAATTCCACCCTGAATTTAAGTCAAGGCCTAACAAGCCACATCCTCTTTTCCGTGGATTTGTTACGGCAGCAGCAAAGCACAAAGAAAGTAAATAAGATTAAGATATTAATGAGAAGTATTCAAACGGATACTTCTCATTTTTGTTTTTCTTAATAACTAATATCTTTTCTCCCACTTGCATATATATTAGCGGTGATAAAATGAAGCTTATTAAAAATAAAAAAACGGAAAAAGAAAACAAAAGTCCGCTTGACTATTACTTCGGAAAGCCGAGAATTGAAATGGCAGGGAGCGAATGTCTTGTTGACGGGCTTGAAAAAATAATAGAATATTCAAACACAAAAATCACCGTGTCGCTCGGAAGTCAGGAAATCACTTTTTGGGGCGACGACTTGAAAATAAATTCTTTTACACGTGAGGGCGCAGTGGTGCAGGGCAATATAACGTCAATGGAGTTTTCATCTTGATTAAGCTTTTTCGTTTTCTTTTGGGATATGTTGAATTTGAGTTTATAAACGGTTTTAGCGAGGGTTTCATAAACGACTGTTTTGAAAAGGAAATACTTATTCAAAACATTACGCTTTGCAAAAACGGTTTTAATGCAATTTGCAGAATAAGCACGTATAAACAACTGCACAAAATCGCACTTAAAAACGGCGGCAAGGTAAAAATTTTAAAAAAGCACGGCTTACCGTTTTTCCTTGCACCGCTAAACGAACGAACAGGTTTTATTTTGGGCGCTGTTTTATTTGCTTTTATTCTCTCGTTTTTAAGTTCGTTTATCTGGAATGTTGAAATAAAAGGGTGCGACACTCTCAGCGAAGCCACAATTTCAACTTATCTTGAAAATCACAAATTCAAAAGCGGAGTTATGTGGAGCGCAGTTGACAGAAAATCAATTGCTTGGGATATGATGAGCGATTTTGACGATATTGCGTGGGTACATATCAACAGAAAAGGGACAACCGCCGTAGTTGAGATTAACGAAACAAGAAAAGAGATTGACGAAATTGACGAATACAGCCTTAAAGGAATTAAAGCAATAAGAAAAGAAATAAGCGTTACCGCACAAAGACAGCAAAGCAAATTAAGCATTAGGCAGACAAAAAATTATTATACTCTACGCTTTTTCTCGCTTGACATTCCCCTTTATTTCAAAATTAAAAAAGGCGATTTTGAAAAAACAAGCGATAAATATTTAAAAATCAAGGGTAAGGCGCTCCCGATAGGATATACAATTACAAGCGAACAGGCAATAAGCGCTGTTAAATACGATTTAACAAACGACGAAATGGTAAGCCTTGCAAGAAAAAAGCTCTCAATCGAGGCTGAAAGAGAGCTTGATGGGTATGAAATTGTGAACGCCGATACAAAATATCAAATCAAAAATGACCAATGCGTTATGACGGGGTATTATATTGTCAGGTATGCGGATGATTAATGATTATAATAAACAGGCGACCAATGGTCGCCCCTACGGTATTGTATTTCATTAAGCAAATCCTATAATTAAATACAGAATTTATGGTTGCCTATTGTTTTGATTACCTGACGGGAATGCATAAAGGCGTCTGACGTTTTGGAGGCATTGAAATAATAGATTGCGCCGCCTGACGGGTCCCAACCGTTTAAAGCGTCAATCGCAGCTCTTTTGGAGGAGTCGGCAACGGCGGCGTACCAGTTTGAATCATTAACGCAGGAAAAAGCGCCCTTTTGATATACCACACCGCTTATCGAATCGGGAAAAGACGGGTGCTTCACTCGATTTAAAATAACTGCGCCGACTGCTACCTGCCCTTCATACGACTCTCCCCTTGCCTCAGCGCTTATTACCTTTGCCAAAAGTTCAACATCGGAATTTGAATATTCGGTATTATTGGAGGACGAACCGCCTGAAAGACCGAGATAAAGAAGCGTTGTTTTGCCGCAAATTCCGTCGGCTGTAATACCGCAGCTTTTTTGAAATGCTTTTACTGCGCTTTTAGTATTATTTCCGTAAATTCCGTCAACCGAACCGCCGTAAAAACCGAGAGAGGAAAGCTTTTTTTGAATATTTTTTACCTCTTCGCCGCTTGAACCGAGTTTTGACACAACATATTGGCTGTTTTGGGTATAATCGTAAATTTTATAAACCGAAAAGCCGATAAGCGAGCCTGTCACGATAATACCAACAATTGCAAGCGCAATAATAAAATTACGAAATGCTTTATATACTGTCATATTGTTTCTCTCCTATACTAATAATGAAATAACAAAAGTTATTCCGCACCCTGCCATGGTGAAAAGCAACGACAAAAGCGCAGTTTTAATAATCTGCTTTTTTGTAAGCTTCAGCCTCGGCGGTTTTTGCTTTAATGCGGCAACCGCTTCCGCCTCTTTTTGCAATTTTTTTCTGTCAGTAGACTGATGTTCGGGCTTAACAAAAAATATTATTTTGTCAAAATACGGATTATCTGTATTTGTAACCTCTAAAATTTGCTTGCTTACACCCTTAATCATCTTTTTTCTCATTGCCTTTCACTCGAAATTTATACAATTAGTGTAGGAAAAAGATGTGGCAAATATACTAAAAAGTTTTTGTCGAATTTTGTTAATTCTTATAAAATTTTTTACTTGACAAGCTTTTAATATAACCAAAAGTATATTTAACCTTACAATTAAACCGTTGTGGAAAACTCTGTGGAAAATGTTAAAAACTATGGCGAAAAGTACGCAGTTTGGGGGTTTTTCACTGTTGAAAACTCGTTTTAATGTTAAAATTTAAGAGTTTTCATAACTTTACACATAGTTTTCAACATTTTTGAAAGTTCGAGATTAAACTAATATTTTTGTGTAATTTGCTATTTTTAACTTTCACTCTTGACAAAAAAATGTTATACTCTAAGTACGCATTTGTTACAAAAGTAATACAATTTTTCAAAACAGGTTGACAAGAGGACGTTATGGAAATTGAAATTAAAAACAACGATATAATTTTGCACGGTGTAAAATGCCTTGACCTTGAATTAACTCTCGATTGCGGTCAGGCTTTTCGCTGGGTTAAGGAAAAAGACGCAAGCTTCAGCGGTGTTGCAAGCGGTGTTTATCTCAATATAAGCAAAATCGGCGAAGATACTTTTTTGTTAAAGGACACAAGCGAAAACGATTTTGAAAATATTTGGAGAAAATATTTTGATTTTGACAGAGATTATGTTAAAATATGCGAAACGCTGAAGGAAGATAAGCTTTTAGCCTCAACGATTGACGAATATTACGGAATAAGAATACTCAATCAGGACAGTTGGGAGGCGCTTTGCTCGTTTGTTATAAGCCAGCAGAATAATATCAAAAGGATTAAAGGTATTATAGAAAGGCTTTGCGAAAAATACGGGCAAGAGGTCAAAAAGGGATTTTATTCTTTTCCGAGTGCAAAGAGGCTTTCAAAGCTTTCGGTTGAGGATTTTGAAGAACTCGGAACAGGATATAGGGCAAAATACCTTGAAAAACTTGCAAAAGGCGTTGCAAGCGGAGAAATTGACCTTGAAAAAATAAAAAATTTACCGCTTGAAAAGGCAAGAAAAGAACTTTTAAACATTTACGGAGTAGGCATTAAGGTTGCAAACTGTGCGCTTCTTTTCGGCTTCGGCTTTTACGATGCATTCCCCGTTGACGTTTGGATGAAAAGAGTTATGGAATATTACCCCGACGGCTTGCCGAAATGCTTTGACGGTATCGGCGGAATAGCACAGCAATATCTGTTTCATTGGGCAAGGAATAATTTATAATTATTATTGTGCCAAAACTTATTTGAATATATATAAAGGAAATTAATTATGCAAAAGCTTTTTATAGATTTTGAGCCTGACGGTCAAGTTACATTAAATGAGGAGCAATCACGCCACATTGCAAAATCGCTTAGAATGAGAAAAGGCGATATGCTCACGCTTACAAGCGGCAACGGCAACGATTATGGCTGTATAATAGAAAATACAAACGGCGGACTTGTTACCCTTTCGGTTTGCTACAAGCAGGCAAACAACAGCGAGCCGAGCGTTAAGGTTACGCTTTATCAGGGCGTGCCGAAATCAAGCAAGCTTGAGGACGTTATTCAAAAATGCACCGAACTCGGAATATCGGCAATTTGCCCGACGCTTACCAACAGAAGTGTAAGCAGACCTGACGAAAAAAGCGCAAAAAAGAAAAAGCAGAGATATGAAAAAATTGCGCTTGAGGCGGCTCAGCAAAGCGGACGTGGAATTGTGCCTGAAATTATGGATATGACCTCGCTTGAAAATGCGGTAAAAAACGATGACAGCGAGCTGAAAATCCTTTTTTATGAGGGTGGCGGCGAAAGCCTTAAATCTATGATAAACCAAGACATTAAAAGCGTTTCGATATATATCGGCCCTGAAGGTGGATTTGAGGAAAAAGAGGTTGAGCTGATTAAAGGTGCCGGCGGAAAAATTGCTTCCTTAGGCCCTCGCATTTTAAGAACGCAGACGGCACCGGTTGCGGCGCTTACCGCAATTATGCTGTTGAGCAATAATTTAGAATAGATTTTATAGACAAGTGTTCTATTTGACATTATCTGCTATTTAATGTAGAATACTCTGCAAGGAAGTGAAATAATGAAACAATCATTTATTTGTCCGTGCTTTAATGAGGAAAACAACGTCATTGCGTTTGCAAAAGCGGTGCTTGACGCTTTTCCGAACACAAAAGACTACGAGCTTGTATTTATTAACGACGGCAGCCGTGACAACACGATAGGCGCACTTAAAAAGTTAAAAAAAGAAAGCACGCAAAATATTAAAATAATTAATTTTTCAAGAAATTTCGGCAAGGAGTCCGCTATGTATGCAGGGCTTCAAAACTGCAAGGGCGACTATATCACAATTATTGATACGGATTTGCAGCAAAGCCCGGAAATAGTAAAGGAAATGGTTGATATTTTAGAAAATGACGATGATATCGACTGCGTTTGTGCCTGCCAGGAAAACAGGCACGAAAGTTCATTTGCTAAATTTTGCAAAAAAAACTTTTACAAGCTTGCCGACAAGTTTACCGAAACGCACTTTGTTGACGGTGCAAGCGATTTCAGAACATTTCGCAGCAGGGTTAAGGATGCCATTCTTTCAATGGGAGAATATTATCGCTTCAGCAAGGGCATTTTCAGTTGGGTAGGATTTAACACAAAATACATTCCTTACGTTGCAGAAGAAAGAAAAAGCGGAAAAAGCAGTTTTAATTTTTCCAAGCTTTTAAAATACGGTCTTGACGGAATAATCGCTTTTTCAACAATGCCGCTTAAAATTTCAAGCTATATCGGTGGACTGACGGTATTTTTAAGCCTTGTTTATGCAATAGTTACCGTTATAAGAAAGCTTGTAAGCAATATTAATGTTGACGGCTTTACTCAGCTTGTAATTCTCATTTCTTTTTTGGGCGGTATTCAGCTTTTCACAATCGGAATTATGGGCGAATATCTTGCCAAAAATTATATTGAAACAAAGAAACGACCGATTTATATTGCACGTGAAATCATAGATTATGATGAAAATACGCAAATATAGACTAAATTGATTATTTGTTCACATATTTTTATTGATATTTAATTTTAAATGTTGTATAATAACTGCGTTAAGTGGTTAGGTATTAACTGTGCCACTAACTAATTTTTCAAGTATGTAAGGAGATTTTTAAAATGCCATTAGTTACTACTACTGAAATGTTTAAAAAGGCATACGAAGGCGGCTATGCTATCGGTGCTTTCAACGTAAACAATATGGAAATTGTTCAGGGTATTACCCGTGCTGCAAAGAAGCTTAACGCTCCTGTTATTCTTCAATGCTCAGCAGGTGCAAGAAAGTATGCATCTCACGAATACCTTGTTGCTATGGTAAAGGCTGCAGCTGAGGAAACAGGTCTTCCAATCGCTCTTCACCTTGACCACGGCCCTGATTTTGAAACCTGCAAGGAATGTATTGACGGCGGCTTTACTTCTGTTATGATTGACGGTTCTTCTCTTCCTTATGAGGAAAACGTTGCTCTTACAAAGAAGGTTGTTGAATATGCTCACGCTCACGGCGTAGTTGTTGAAGGCGAGCTTGGTACATTGGCAGGCGTTGAGGATGACGTTAAGGTTGACGCTGATAACGCATCTTACACAAGACCTGAAGAAGTTTATGATTTCGTAACAAGAACAGGTGTTGACTCACTTGCTATCGCTATCGGCACAAGCCACGGCGCATACAAGTTTAAGCCGGGTCAAAAGCCACAGCTTCGTTTTGACATTCTTGAAGAAGTAGGCAAGAAGCTTCCGGGCTTCCCAATCGTTCTTCACGGTGCATCATCTGTAAACCAAGACCATATCAAGCTTATCAACAAGTTTGGCGGCGAAATGCCTGATGCTATCGGTATTCCTGAGGATATGCTTCGTAAGGCTGCATCTATGGCTGTTTGCAAGATTAATGTTGACTCTGATATCCGTATTGCAATGACAGCAGCTATCAGAGAGCATTTTGCAGAGAATCCGACTCACTTTGACCCACGTCAGTATCTCACTCCTGCAAGAAACCTTATTGAAGAGGTTGTTGCTCACAAGATTGACGTAGTATTCGGTTCAACAGGTCACGCTAACGACTAAAAATTGCGAATAAACGGTTATAACCGTGCCAAAATAGAAAAGGAATTAGAAATACGTATTTATCAACGTTTTTCTAATTCCTTTGTTTTTTATATCAATAACATTTGAACGGTTTGCCGGCTCCCTTTTCAAGGGAGCCTAAATATGTAAACCAAGGAAAATTTTTCCTTGGCTTTTTTGCTCTTACATAAACGACGCTACGGTATCGACGAAATCAACTACCTTCTCGCCTGCTTTTTTCATCGTTTTTTTGGCTGAAAAGCTGTTTGTTTTCATACCGCCCATAATTGCTGCCGCTGAGCAAACGGCAAGCGTTGCACCCATAATTTTCATCATATTCGATGTGTCTTTTTTATTCATCTCTTTACCTTCTATTTTTCAACTGTAGGACCATATACTCGAGAGCATTTTGAAAACTCACATTCCGTTCCCACATCTGTTTGGCCAAGACCAATTTTTCTAGATAGTCTCTTCCTTGGGACAGACTGATGGAGCGTGCAAAGAACACTTCCATCAAGCGAAAGGCTTGGGCCTGCTTTTCTTTATCATCCGTCTCTTGAACCAAGCGAGAGACCAGTAAGTAGACATGGGGATCTGCTTTTAGACAAGCTGCAACGAAACGCTCACACTCCCTCGTCAGATCGAAAAAGGAGGTATTCTGAGCGAGAATTTGAGCCTCTTGGAAACCTTGACTAAAGTTGGCTAACAAATCTGCTTGTTGAAGCAAGAGACCTTCCTGAAGGAGATACTCTTTTAGGAAATCTTGGTTTTTTGGAAAATGAACCTGCTGCGCCCGACTTTTAATAGTCGGGAGAACCAACTGCTCATCTGCTGTCAGCAGAAAGATATGTACTTCACTCTGAGGTTCTTCAATGACCTTGAGGAGGGAATTGGCCGCATTGACATGCATCCGGTCTGCATCGCAGATGATAAAGACTTGCTTGGATCCTTCGTAGCCTGACTGAGAAAAATGCTGGATC
>ERZ772879.214-NODE-214-length-47552-cov-9.465082_pt1 | contig 47552 bp, 47 predicted proteins | sample MGYA00580582_ERZ772879 | MGnify/ENA primary metagenome ERZ772879 (study PRJEB29015, sample SAMEA2737682) | human gut metagenome | biome: human gut; feature: human-associated habitat; material: faeces | place: China | collected 2012 ... | reverse complement strand
CCGCCAGCGTTCATCCTGAGCCAGGATCAAACTCTCTGATAAAATGTTTGATTCATTTACTCAAGACAACCGTTTGGCTATCTCTCGTTTTTACTGCTTTTGGTTTGTTTAAACCGTTCTTTAAATGTAAAGAAATTTTCGAGAATCGTATGTGTTTCACTGTTTAGTTATCAAGGTTTGTTGTGTCTGTCTCTCAGACAGCTCGTTTATTTTATCTCATCTCTTTTTGTTTGTCAAGCACTTTTTTAAGTTTTTTTCAAACATTTTTGAGTTAAGATTTTGTTGTCGTTTCGTTGACGACTTGGATACTTTATCATATCTTCTGTCTTTTGTCAACTGTGAATTTCATTTTTCTGAAACTCTTTTTAATTGTTTGCTTTTCAAAAACAATTATTTGCGACAGCTCAGTTATAATACCACTGGGAGTTATGCTTGTCAACCATAAATTTCAATTTTTTTAGATTTTCCTGGAAGTTTATTTTTATAGGACAATTTCTTTTCTGCTATCATTCATCCATTATGCTATTATCTTCCTGTTTATTATTTTATATGTGTTGTTTTTTATAATAAGACTCTTCGCTGGATGGCGCTACGCCGGTCGCATTTTCAATGCGGGAATATGCAGGGGGAAGGCCATCTCAGAGTTCCGTAGCCCGAAGGCCCTCCCCCTGCACCCCCACCCTCTTGGGCACGGAAGGAGTTCTGCGTTGTTGTGTGTGCTGCGTTGTTGACTTTTGTCTGTATGCTGCGGTACTCAGAATGGAACGTTGTGCCGATCTGTTCCCTGTATTCTTCGATATTTATGGCGATACGCTATGCCGATCTGCAATCTGGTTCTGGGATTCTTCGGTACTTATAGTGGTACGCTGTGCCGATCTGTTCCCTGTATTCTTCGATATTTATGGTGATACGCTGTACCAATCTAGTTCCTGTATTCTTCGATATTTATGGTGATACGCTGTGACGATCCCGTTTCTGTATTCTTCGATACTTATAGGAATATTCTGTACCAGTCTGACATTTCAGGACAGGACGCCCAGTCCGCTTCCATCCCCCGCATGTTTTTTCCTGTCGGCTGGAAGCGTCAGCCAGAGGAAGGTGGCATCGGGCCGGGCTGCTGCGGAGGAGGGGTGATTACTACTTGGGCTGCGGGAGACGGCGTTATTGCGGCAGGGTCTGCTGTCTGAGCCGCAGGCGAGTTCTGGCCCTGCCGCAATGCTTTTAGCCGTCTCACGGAGTCCTAGTAGTATCCCCCGACGGAGTCCCTGCCCGGAGCGATGCCACCTTCCTCTGGCGTCCCTCAACCACATCCACCTCTCAAAACCTCAAAAACATCCCCGACTGCATCCACTCCCGGTGCGATGCCACCTTCCTCTGGCATCCCTCAACCACATCCACCTAACAAAACCTCAAAAACACCCCCAACTACATCCACTCCCGGGCCAATGCCACCTTCCTCTGGCGTCCCTCGACCACATCCACCTAACGAAACCTCAAACGTATCCCCGCCTGCCTCCAATGCTAAGAGCAGACGTCAAAAAAAATCTCTCGCACAGACATGAGACTCCGGCATTCTCTTTCCCTGGCCTTCCATAAAAAAATAAAATGTATTATACTTATTGACAAGCGGATAAAAACATCCGCCGCTGTTTATGGCAAATATCACACAAAGGGAGGTTTTTATCATGGAATACAGACGTTTTGGAAACACGATCTATCTTCGTCTTGATCCGAAGGAAGAGATCCTGGAGGAGATCGGCAAGGTTGCAAAAAAAGAGAATATCCGCCTTGCACAGGTCACAGGCCTTGGCGCCATCAATGATTTCACTGCAGGCGTATACAACACAGTGACAAAGGAATACCACTCTATTCAGTTCCAGGGAGCGTTTGAGATCGTATCACTTACCGGTACCGTTACCCGCAAAGACGGTGACGTTTATCTTCATCTCCATATCGCAGCCGGTGACGAGGAAGGCCATGTACACGGCGGTCATCTGAACCGTGCCATCATCAGCGCTACTGCCGAGATCCAGATCCAGGTAATCGACGGAGAGATCGGCCGTGAGTTCAGTCAGGAGATCGGTCTGAATCTGTTTAAATTCTGATTTTGCCAGAGGGATTCCGGACACAGCCTACTGCTTTACAGTTTAAAAATTTCATCACACATAAAAAGGGTGAAACTACACAGCATAATGCTGTCAGCTCACCCTTTTCTTTAGCTTCAATATTGCCCTCTTCCGCAATATCTGCAATGCTGTCACTGCTGTCGCCAAACTCTTCCGCACTCTCTGTCACGGTTCCGGCTTCCGCCAGCGGCATTTCCTCCTGTGCATAGGCCGTCACTGTTCCCGCTGACAGAGATGTGACTGTCACAGACGCCGCAAGCAGCCAGGCCATGATGGTACTCGTCTTTTTTCGCATACCTGTTCCTCCCTTTTCCTCTAATTCACTTTGCAGTTTTCTGTAAAGCTGATATCACTGTGAATTTGCCTGATATTTTCTGTTCTGTCAACAAAGTGGATTTTAACAAAATCTGGTCCGACGGATGTTCGCAATTGAAGCAGGGGACTTCCCTGATTCACCGACATTTACATTGACAAATTCCCCTGTTATGATATACTTTGATAATAAAACTATTTTATACTAAAATTATTTAACAAAAGCAAATGAATGTGAGGATCTGATCATTATGAAGAATTTTAAAATCGGTGATAAACTTACGAAATTTCCCCTGATCCAGGGTGGAATGGGCGTTGGCATCAGCCTTGGCCGTCTGGCAGGCACCGTTGCAAAGGAAGGCGGGATCGGAATCATTTCCACCGCTCAGATCGGCTACCGGGAAAAGAATTTCGACCGGAATACCGAAGAAGCCAACCAGCGGGCTATCCTGTCCGAGATGAAAAAAGCACGCAGGATTTCTCCTGACGGTATCATCGGCTACAACATCATGGTTGCACTGAAGGAGTACGCATCTCATGTAAAAGCCGCTGTCCATGCCGGCGCTGACCTGATCATCTCCGGTGCAGGACTTCCTACAGAGCTCCCTGCTCTTGTCAGCGGAAGCAAAACAAAGATTGCCCCCATCGTCTCAACGGACAAATCTGCAAAGGTTATCCTGAAATACTGGGAAAGAAAGTACAAGCGCACTGCAGACCTTGTGGTGATCGAAGGTCCCCAGGCAGGCGGTCATCTGGGCTTCCACAAGGAAGAGCTGGATTCCTATACACCGGAAGCCTACGACAATGAGATCCGAAAGATCGTCCAGACTGTAAAAAGCTATGCCGCAAAATTCGGCACGGAAATCCCTGTAGTAGCTGCCGGCGGCATCGCCACGCACGAGGATGTAAAGCATGTCCTTGATCTTGGTGTGGACGGCGTTCAGGTCGCCACCCGTTTTATCCCAACGGAAGAATGTGACGCAGACATCCGGCTGAAAGAATCCCTGATCCACGCCGCAAAGGACGACATTGCCATTGTAAAAAGTCCGGTAGGTATGCCGGGACGTGCCATTATGAATCCCTTCATGCAGCACGTCATGGCCGGAGAAAAGATCCCGCACAGTCCCTGCCACCGCTGCCTTGCCAAATGTTCCCCCGGCGAGATCCCTTACTGCATTACAGACAAGCTGATCGCCGCCGTAAAGGGCGACGTGGAAAACGGCCTGCTGTTCTGCGGAGCAAAGGCCTATATGGCAGATAAGATCGAAACCGTGCACGATGTGATCGCTGATCTGTTTGACACAGAATCGGAGTGCATCCGGCTGTCATAAAGATAAACCTGCGCCGCTAGGCGCACCTAAACAAAAAGCCCCTGCTTTCATTGCTTTTCGCAGTGAAAACAGGGACTTTTAGTTTTTCTACCGGTTATCGATCTTTTCCGGGTACATGTCATGCTCTGTCAGACGTTTCCAGGCAATCTCCTCCCATCTGGTTCCGGCTTTTCCGTAATTGCAGTATGGATCAATGGAAATGCCGCCTCTCGGCGTAAATTTTCCCCAGACCTCAATGTATTTCGGATCCATGAGACGGATCAGATCCTTCATAATGATGTTCACGCAATCCTCATGAAAATCTCCGTGATTGCGGAAGCTGAAAAGATACAGCTTCAGAGATTTGCTCTCCACCATTTTTTCACCGGGTACGTAGGATATCGTGATCGTCGCGAAATCCGGCTGTCCGGTAATGGGACAAAGGCTTGTAAATTCCGGGCAGTTAAATTTTACAAAGTAATCGTTGTCCGGGTGCTTGTTCAAAAATGTTTCCAGTACCTCCGGAGCATAATTGTCCGGATATTTTACTTTCTGATTTCCGAGAAGGGTGATCCCTTCTTTTTCCAGGTTTTCTCTGCTCATATTTTTTTCCTTTCTATGGTCAAACGGATATTTATGATCCGATCTATCTGTCAAGTGCCGGATCCTTCACTCCATTGAGCCGGAATGCCTCTGCTCTGTCAATACAGGTTCCACACACACCGCAGGGCTTTTCGCCGCCTTCGTAACAGCTCCAGGTCAGTTCATAAGGAACATTCAGCTCCAGGCCGGTTTTTACGACCTCTGCCTTTGTGCAGCTGACAAAAGGCGCCTCAACCTTCAGCTGGCCGCCGCTTCCCTGATAGATCGCCTCGTTGATCGCATTGTGAAACGCACTGCTGCAGTCCGGATATGCATTTCCGGCTGCATCATCCGCATGTGCTCCGTAATAGATCACACTGCAGTTTTTTGACAGCGCAATACTTGCTGCCGAGGAAAGAAATAATCCGTTCCGGAACGGCACATAGGTTGAAACCGGTGAGCCATCGGTTTCCTTCAGCTGCTCTGCATAGCTTTCGTGCGGGATCTCTCTGTCTGAATGCTTCAGCAGCGAGCAGTCACTGTACCGGAAGATCGGCTCCAGATCCAGATAAAGATGCTCCACTCCGTAATATTCTGCTGTTTTTCTGGCAGCCTCGATTTCTTTTGTGTGCTTCTGTCCGTAAGCTACTGTTAATGCAATTACATTCTCTTTTCCATATTTGTTTACGGCAAGCCCCAGGCAGGTGGTGGAATCCACACCGCCGCTTGCAAGTACAAGTGCTTTCATAGCGTTCTCCTTTTCTGCGGTATTTCTTGTTATATTGTGATATGTTTTCCTGTCATACTCCCCGTTTCTGCGGGTCCCAGATCACCTTATGAAGCTGGATCTGAAGCTTTACATCGTTGAGCTTTTTTTCCATAAGGAAATCCACGATCTCCACCGGCTGGATCCTGCCGAAAACAGGGCTGAAATAAACTGCCGTTTTTCCGACCAGCCTGTACTTTTCCAGGATTTCCAGAGCTTTTTCCATATCTCTGCGGCTGCTGACCACGAATTTCAGCGTATCCTCACTGCCCAGAAGCTCCAGATTGGAAAGGAGCATCTCTTTTTCCATGCCGCTGTCCGGTGCTTTATAATCCATGGTAAAGGACGGACGTTTTTTTAATATATGATAAGGCTTCAGATCTACGCTTCCATTGGTCTCAATCTCCACCCGCCGGAATGGATCCTCCAGGATTGCCTCGATCAGCTCCTCCATGCCTTTCCGTAAAAGTGGTTCCCCGCCTGTAAGTGTCACATTTTTTACGCCTGTTTCACGGATCCAGGAAAGGATCTCTTCTTCTGTCAGCCTTTCACTCTCACATCCCGGCTCATTTGCCCAGCTGGTATCACAATAGCTGCACTGAAGATTGCAGCCCTTAAACCGGATAAAAGCGGCAAGCTCTCCTGCCCGTCTGCCCTCTCCGTTGATGCTGACAAATTTCTCTACAACCTGATAGGTACTCATAGCCATACCGCCTCCGTTTCTTCTTCCGTTTCCCGGTAAGCTGCACAGTTATTTGGTGTTTCGTAAACAACAGCTCTTTTTACAGGATAGCCCTTTTCTTCCATTTTCCTGAAAAAATATTCTGAAAAATTCTCTGCTGTAGGGCGAAAGGGAACCTTCACCAGATGAAAGCCTTCCTCATCCAGTGCTTCCAGCGTTTTCGGACGTAATGTATTTTCTTCATAGATCAGCGTGTGATCCATGGAATCTGCCAGCTCCCGAAGATCCTTTTTCAGATCTCCGAAGTCTACCAGCATCCCTCGCCCCTGACCGTTTTTCTCCAGCTTCCGGCTTTCGATCTCAATCTCCACATGCCAGCGATGACCATGGATGTTGGAACATTTGCCGGTGTAACCGGACAGAAAGTGTGCCGAATCGAAATCTGCTTCTGTTTTTAACTGATACATAAATTTTTCCTCCTTCTGGATCTGTCACACCACCCGGATATTTCCATAAATAAAAAAAGCCGGGATTCCCGGCCTTGATCCAGTTAAAGTAAAAAAAGGGCAGACCCGCCACGAGTCTGCCCTGATTCTCACATCTTCTTCAGCCCTGGTTTTATTTATAGACAGGATGGTACAAACGAACTGTCTTATATTAATTTGTATGGTATTTCCGGAGATACTGCATCAAACGATAAATCGGACCAGATCATCCGCGTTCGCTGCTCACTCATGAGCGCAGTCGCTCCGCAACGATCTATGGGAACTTTCAGCTCCGGAATTACGGTAAATTTTCTGCAGAATTATCTTCTTCCGCAGCACTTCTTATATTTCTTACCGCTTCCGCACGGACACGGATCGTTGGGATAGATTTTTCTTGCAGATGCCGGCTGCATCGGCATTGCTGTCGGCACAAAGCTGTTCGGCATTGCAGTGTGCGGCTTGCCTGTGGCAAACGGCCATACTGCTCCTGAGATCTCATTCGGTGTGTAACCGCGGAATTCCAGCATTCTTGTGTTATTGTTTGCCTCCATGATCAGCTTTGTAAATTTCTCAAGCTGCTCATCGTTAAACTGGATCCCCTTCTGGTTCAGGTTTTCCATGATCGCTGACATTCTGCCATCCATGGAGCATTCTTTGTAAATAAAGAACAGTACCTGATCCTTCACTGCATCGGAAACCTTTATCTCATCCAGCAGGAATCTGCCCAGTCTCTGGTAAGAAGCAGATTTTGTTGGATACCCGTTTTCGGAATAATCCAGGATCTCATCTACAGACGGAATATAGAATTTCCGTCCACCCTGACGTCTCTCGATATCCTTGTAAATGTTATTGACCAGTGCGGATTTCAGGATCAGCTGATCCTCCGCAAGCTCACAGATACAGGCCTTCTCCGGAATGGTATGATACAGCTCGATGAATCTGTCATATCCGATGTCAAAGCCTTTTCTCTGCTTAAACATCTCATATACGGTCTTTGCCGGTGCAGATACATACAGATAGCTTACCATAATAAGGCAATCCTTCAACCAGTTTACCTGGCTGCGAAGTGTCTGGAACTCCGGTGTATTGATCTGATCATAAACAGCTACAACCTCTGCCGGAACTTCTGCGTAATCATCACTGTAGGAAACAAGGTAGCCCATATCGTTCAGCCATTCTAATGTATTCCACTCATCCTCTGCAACATGGAAGCATTTTCTCTGAATAGCCGCCTCAAAAGCCAGTACCTCCTGATCGTCTGCTACGAGGAAGCTTGCTTTCATAACCTCCGGTTTAAGAACCTCTGCGGCAACCTTTGCGGCGATCTCTTCCTGATCCATTCCCTTGCAGTGAAGTCCAAGCTCACCTGCAATGCTGAGAAGGTCTTCTTTACGATAGGACATGAGGAAATCTTTTACTGTAGGATTTCTTCTGCTGCCTGTGGCTGCCTCATCTGCTTTTGCAGCTCTGGCTGCTGCCTCTACTGCCGCTACTGTTGCAGCAATGTCTTCAGATGCTTTGGCTGTTTCCACCTCAGTTTCAACTGCTACAGTGCATCCCAGCTCTGGTGCCTCTGTCCAGTACGGATCATCCTCACCCTTTACTTCTTTTATAATAGAAGGAGCTTCTGCTGTTCCCTCGTCTTTCTTCTCAATATCAACTCTGTATTCCGGAGTTTCCTTATCCGCACCATACTGACGGAAGGTAAACCATTTCTCGGAATCCATAAGCTCTGCAGTCTCTGTCTCGCCTGCATTTAATAATGTGAAATTATTCTTCGCTTCTCCGTCACCGTTCTCACGGATCTGTACTTTTTTCTGAAAAAATTCAATCTCATATAGGCTGCCTGCCGGATACTGAACCAGTTTTTCAAGCATGGCTGCCATATTTGCAAATGTAACGTCAGCCGCAACAGTACAACGTCTCCATACCGGCGGTTTCGTTCCTTTTCTTGTGATTTTTAACTGATAAAACATTCCTGTGTTCCTCTCCTGTAAATATATGCCGGATCAGGAGATACGAATAACTCCTGATCCGGCGTAAGCAACTTCCCCTATGTTATACAAAAATAGAGAAATTGTCAATATTTGAGAGGCTTCTACAACACAATATCATATTTCTCAACCTGGATCACAGCATTTCCGTCACTGTGAAACAGGATCTCATCTGCTTCCACTGGTGTTGGGATCACGGTAGTCGCAGTTTTGCTTCCATCATTGATAAAAAGCTCTATGGAGCTTCGATCCAGGATAAAACGCAGCTTCAGATTTTGTCTGTCATCTGTGATCTGGAGCTTTCTTGTACATATAACATCACGCTGCACCCCGCTCCAGGTTCTGTCGATTTCCAGTATCTGTCTTTTTCGATCATAGGTAAAGACCGTTGTATATTCTTCATTGCGTGCAAGCTCAATCCGGAACTCATTGTACACATCCAATGCTTCCTGATTTGGATTTCCGGAGTTCCTGCTTCCATCCATGATGCCATCTGCGTTCTGCAGTTCCACAGTCAGATCGATCATTCGGCCACGGACGCCTTCAAGGCTTAAGCTCTCACCCACTTTTACATTCTCATAACAGCAACGGTTTTTCCGATAATTCTCAATTTCCCGGACCGGCTTCTGCCAGATCTTTCCGTCACGATATTCCAGCTCTCTCGGAAGAGTCATCATTCCCTGCCATCTCTGCTTTTCCTTGATCACACAGCTATCCCAGGATTTCATCCAGGCGATCATCACTCTTCTTCCATCTGGAAGAAGGGTTGTCTGCGGCGCATAAAAATCAAGTCCGTAGTCCAGACTTACCGGTGCGTCTTTTTCAAATGTATGTTTTTCGCTGTCATAATCTCCCGTAAAATATAGGGAATTATGTCCATTATGAAACTCATACCCTTTTGCCCGCATATGCTGCGGAGAACAGATCAGCACATGTTTATCCCCAAGCGGAAAGAAATCGGGGCATTCCCACATAACACCGATTTCTCCTGTGGAGTTCTCCGCAAGAATTGTTTCAAATTTCCATTCTTTCAGATCTTTACTGGAAAACAGAACTACCTGTCCAGGAATTTCTTCGCTGCGGCATCCTACGAGCATATGGTATGTTCCGTTATCTTCCCATACCTTCGGATCACGGAAATCAACTCTGCTGCATTTCTCCGGAAGCATATCCCCGGTGACTACCGGATTTTTCTCTGCCTTTACATAATCTTTTCCGTCACCCCAGGCAAGGCACTGATTCTGCCGGACTTCTTCTTTTCCATCCGGCAGCTTTTCTGTTGTAACTCCTGTGTAGATCAAAGCCTGTTTTCCATCCGCTTCAATAGCACTTCCGGAAAAGCATCCCTCTCGATCATATTCCTGATCCGGTGCAAGCGCTGTAGGAAGCTGCTCCCATCTGATCATATCCTCCGTCACACTGTGGCCCCAGTGCATAGGGCCCCAGTCACGGCTGTAAGGATGATACTGGTAAAAAAGATGTACCTTTCCTTTAAAAACAGAAAATCCATTGGGATCATTGATCCAGCCAACCGGTGCAGATACATGAAAGGCCGGTTTCTCTTCCTGCGGGATATTTTTTGCTTCCTCTATTTCATAAAGACGTGCTTTTTCAAGTTTTTCACTCATACTCTGCTCTCTCTTTCCTTTTTATGTTTCTGACCGGTATCTTTTTCTGTTTTTATTTCTCTGTCTCACTAAGAGACTTCTGATACTGGTCAAAATATTTCTGTTTGATTGCCAGATAATCAGACAGTCCATACTGCTCCATCTTTTTCAGATAGGAATCCCATTCTTTATCGATGCCGCCATTCAGGATCCAGTCTGCTTTTTTCTGTTCCGCATACTTCTTGATATCCGTGTCATACTGAGATACTTTATTGGTATCATCAATACTCATAAATACATTCGGATACACATATTTACTGTTCATATCCTTAAGATATGTTTCGTGCATATTGTCGAGACGCCATTTTGCATCTGCCGGCTCTGTTACATATACATCGTAATACTCGTTAAGTATTGCCAACGGTCCGTTTACAGACTGTGCTTCACGAACCTCTACCGGAGATGCATCTCCCAGATCCATATGTTTCAGCATCTGACCACCTTCTGCATTCTCGGACATCTCAAAGATATTAAATGAATCTTTTTCCCCGTAAGTACCCCAGTTATTCTGCGGAGACTGGATCGGTTCATACATCTGATCGATCCATGCTGCTGCCAGTGCCGTATTTCGACAGCTTGTAGTCAGAACGCAGCGTCCTCTGTCAAAGCCACTGGTTTCACTGTTATTCTGTCTTGTGATATTTACAAGACCATCCGGACCGGCCAGCGCCGGGAGCATTACATAATCTTCATTGTTATCAATATTTGCAATATCCCAGGTGAAACACAGACCATATCTGTGGTTCTTACCTTTTGCAACATAAGTTGACCATTCCTGGGTAAAAGCCTCCGGATCCACCAGCTTTTCTTCTACCAGCTGATGGAGCCACTGAATACCTTCTTTATAGCCTTCCTGTACAGTTGTATAAATAACGGTTCCATCATCTTTCACTGCAAAATGATCACCGGTGTCACCATATCCTTCTCCGAATCCGTTGATGAGAATTGCAGGATCCTGATCACCATTATTGATGATAAAGGACATCGGGATCACACCACCCTCAATGTTGAATTTCTTTTCCAGTTTATCTGCATTGTCGCGGAAAGCGATCAGAACCTGTTCCAGTTCCTCAGTTGTAGTCGGAACGTCCAGCTTCAGATAATCCAGCCATTTTTTATTAATGTAGGGAATATCTCCAATTGCCTGAATGGCTTCTTTCCCCGCACCAAGCTGCTCGATCCATGGGAAAGAATAAATATGTCCGTCCGGTGCTGTACACATTGTTCTGTATTCCGGGTATTTTTCAAATACAGCCTTAAGATTCGGCATGTATTTATCAATGAGATTTTCTACCGGAATAATGATTCCCTGTTTGGCATAACGAAGAAGATCATAATCACTCATCCCTGCGTTAAAAAGTCCATCCGGAAGATTTCCGAACTGTGCCAGCGCCAGATTTTTTTTGTCATCAAACTGATCCGATACAAAACAGGTCCAGTCAATGTGGACATTGGTCTGCTTTTCCAGTCTTTCAAAGATCGTTCTTTCATTAGGTTCCTGTGTAGATGTTGCAGGTGCACTGGTAATAAAAGACAGCTCTGCTTTTTCTTTCAGAGGAAAGGACACATCTTCCACCGGGGTATCCGGATCTGTTTCTGCTTTCATGTGTTCTTTTCCATTTCCACATCCGGCACTGCATACCATTATAATTGCAGAAAGCCCGATTGCCAATAATGCCTTCATTCTTTTTTTCATCATTATCAACCTCCTGTCATCAGCCTTTTACAGAACCAACCATAATGCCCTGGTCAAAATATTTCTGGAAGAATGGATACATGATCAGAAGCGGTAAACTTGATACAATGATCGTAGCATATTTCAGAAGTTCCGCTACCTTTGCCATCTGTGCAGTACTCTGGATATCTGCGATCATTCCGGGCTGCGGTGTATTCTGTACAAGGATGGAACGAAGTACCAGCTGCAATGGCTGCAGTTTCGCATCATTCAAATAAATCATAGCGTCAAAATAACTGTTCCACATTCCTACAAAGGACCACAGTGCAAGCACTGCGATGATCGGTTTGCATACCGGCATCATAATCTTGAAAAAATGCTCGATTTCCGTGGCACCGTCAATGGCAGATGCCTCTCTGAGTTCCTTGGGGATAGACTGATAATAGGTTCTGGCAAGGATCATGTTCCAGACATTAAACGCACCCGGAAGCAGGATTGCCCAGATTGTATTTACCAGATGCAGCTGATTGATCAGGATAAAAGTCGGGATCATTCCTCCACCGAAAAACATGGTAATGAGAAAAATAACATTGAAGAAATTTCTTCCCACAAATTCTTTCTTGGACATTGGATATGCTGCCAGCAGAGTTACCAGAACTGAAATAATGGTAAACACCAGGGAATAAAAAAATGAGTTTGCAAAGCCTCTCCAGATCATATTATTTTCAAGAACTCTGCGGTACGCATCGATCGTCCACTTCCGCACATCAAAGCTGATTCCCTGGCTGTTCAGCACATTCGGATCCATAAAGGATGCGATCACAACATATAAAAGCGGAACCAGAATGGAAAGTACAAATGCACCCAGAAGTACGTATCCGATTCCTAAAATGGCTTTGTCAGATGCCGAATATTTCTTTTTCTTTGCTTTTGCCATAACAGCACCTCCTATAATCCCTCTCCGTCATTCAGTTTCTTGACTACCCAGTTTACAAAGATCAAAAGAATTACATTGATCACTGAATTAAACAGCCCCACTGCTGTAGAATATCCATAGTCTCCATTCAGAAGACCGATTCTGTATACATAAGTAGAAAGAATCTCAGATGCAGGGAGGTTCATATCTGTCTGCAGTGCATATGCTTTTTCAAAACCAATGCTCATAATATTTCCGGCCTGAAGAATAAACTGGATCACAATGATGTTTTTAATAGCCGGAAGCTGTACATACCAGATCTGCTGCAGAATATTTGCTCCATCCACCACTGCTGCCTCTTCCAGATCCTTACTTGCATTGGCAAGTGCTGCTGTATACATAATGGATGCCCATCCGGCTGTCTGCCAGATTCCGCTGGCTATGTAAATGGTACGAAATGCTGCCGGCATGGTCATCCAGTTGGCATCAGAACCGATCAGTTTATTCAGCGGACCTACCGGTGAAAGAAACATACGAACCATACCACAGAGTACGATAACGGAAATAAAATTCGGCGCATAGATCAGAAGCTGAATTTTTTTCCTGATCCCGGCTCTCCTGATCTGATTCAGAAGAAGTGCCAGGATGATCGGAATCGGAAATCCCCACAGCAGTCCGTAAATACTCAGTTTCAGAGTGTTCACAAGATAATTCATAAAATCCGGTGATGCCAGAAATCTCCGGAAGTATTCCAGTCCTACCCATTTGCTTCCAAATACACCATCAATGACATTGTAGTCCTCAAAAGCGATCAGTACGCCACCCATGGGCACGTATTTGAAGATGATCGTCAGAAGAAGTGCAGGCAGCAGAAAAAACACATACAGCTGCCAGTTCTTTTTCACATACTGAAGCTTTTCTGCAGCAGTTCTTTTTCCTGCCGGAACAGCTTTCGCAGAACCTTTTTTCATTCTCTTTTCCTCCCGTTTTTGTTCTTTCGTTCTTGTTTAGTAACCGGTAAAGTAACCGGTTACTTTATAATTTGATACTACTATATGACATAGCTTCTGTCAACCTTTTTTTGTTAATTTATTTAAGAAAAGTTACCGGTTACTTAACTGGTTATTTTTTTTATTGCTATTTAACGTCTGTATTGTTATACTTAATTACATCAATCCAATTATCCTGTACGGTCTGCAGCTTTCTCTTATATGATCACATCTGCATTCCGTATCATAACTTTCTGCTGTTAAAAGGAGACTATTTTTTTATGGCTAAAAAACAGGTAACATTTGCCGATATTGCAGAATACACTGGTTTTTCCAAGACTACAATCTCCAGATATTTCAATCATCCGGATTCTCTGACCCTGGAAAATCAGGAAAAGATCGCAAAAGCCCTTGATGAGCTCGGCTACAGAAAAAACAAGCTTGCCAGGGTTCTTGCCAATGGAAAAAGCGAATTTGTAGGGATCATTGTCCCGAACCTTTATCTTCATTATTATTCCGAAATGCTGACACAGCTTCTTCGAAGTTACTCCGACTATCATTACAAATTTCTGGTTTTTGTCAGTGATGGCGGCCCGGAGAAAGAAATGCAGTATCTGGACGAGCTGATGGCTTATAAGATTGAAGGACTTATTGTTCTCAGCCATACTCTTTCCTCTGAAAAACTGGCTTCCTATAATATTCCTGTGATCGCCATTGAACGTGAAGCAGAACATATATGCAGCGTTACAACAGACAATTACATGGGCAGCATGCAGGCTACTTCTCTGCTGATACGTAATCAGTGTGATGTACTGATCCACATCAATGTCCATGTACCTGAGAATATTCCGGCTTATGACCGTATCCGTGCCTTTGAGGAAACATGCCGGGAATATCATGTTCCTTATGAACTGAACCTTAATGTTTCCGGTGATTCCTATCAGGAGCTTTTTGAACAGATGCGTGTGATCTTTCAGGATATTGACAGTAAATATTCCGGTCAGAAAAAAGGCATATTTTTATCCAATGATACTTACGCAAATATATTTCTCAATCTGATCTTCCAGAAATACAACTGTCTGCCGGATGAATATCAGATCATCGGATTCGATAATTCACCCATTGCTGCGGAGTCCATCATTCCGATCACTACTATTGGACAGCAGATTGATGTGATCGCACAGACTACCATGGAACTGCTTGTGGAACAGATGAACGAAATGAAGAAAAGAAAACCGGCACCGCTTCAAAAACCGCTCCACAAAAAGATCACTCCTGTTCTGATACGACGGCAGACAACAGGAGACTGAAAATACTTACAACATTTTTCCATATTCCATAACAACCCGTATATTCATGTACCGGAAACTTCATGCTATAATTCTGTGGAAAAATGTCAGATAACCATTACCGCCGGGAAATATTTGACAGGTTTCCCGACATCTATAAATATCTATTCAGGGAGGAAATCATGAAAAAAGATCAGGAAATTTTTCAGGAACGTTTAAACCATCATCACGACGAGCTTCGATGGCTGTACACAGAGCTTTATCACAATGACGATATGTTTGCAGAGCTCTGCGACCAGATGTACCAGTATTTTACAGCACGCCGCCGCGCGCTCAAAAACCGCGACCTGGAAAGAGAAAAAAATCCGGACTGGTTCCGCCAGAAGGATATGCTTGGCATGATGCTCTATATTGACAATTTTGCCGGCAACATCAAAGGAGTTTCTGCCAAGCTTCCATATCTTAAGGAATGCAACGTGAACTGTCTTCATCTGATGCCGTTCCTGGATACCCCGAAGGGCCGTTCCGACGGTGGTTACGCAGTAGCCGACTTCCGCAAAGTCCGCCCGGACCTTGGTTCCATGAAGGATCTGGCTGCCCTTGCAGATAAATGCCACAAAAACGGAATGAACCTGTGTATGGATTTTGTTATGAACCACACCTCCGAGGATCATGAGTGGGCCAAAAAAGCACGCCAGGGTGACGGCGAATATATGAGCCGTTACTTCTTCTACAACAACCGTGAGATCCCGGACGAGTACGAAAAGACCGTACCACAGGTATTCCCAACCACTGCTCCGGGGAACTTTACCTGGCTTCCGGATATCGGTCACTATGTCATGACTACCTTTTATCCGTACCAGTGGGATCTGAACTACGGCAATCCCCGTGTTTTCAATGAGATGATGTACAACTTCCTCTTCCTTGCAAACCAGGGAATGGACGTAATCCGTATCGATGCGGTTCCGTATATCTGGAAGGAACTGGGAACTCCCTGCCGTAACCTGAAGCAGGTGCATACGATCGTTCGTATGATGCGTATGATCGCCGAGATCGTCTGCCCAAGTGTTGTACTTCTGGGTGAGGTCGTTATGGAGCCGGAGAAGGTTGTTCCCTATTTCGGAACCGTAGAGAAGCCGGAATGCCATATGCTTTACAATGTAACAACCATGGCTACAACCTGGAACAGCATTGCCACTCGTGATATCCGCCTTCTGAAAAAACAGATGGATATTGTAAACAGCCTTCCGAAGCAGTACACCTTCCTGAATTATCTCCGCTGCCATGACGATATCGGCTGGGGACTTGATTTCGCCACCCTGAAAGAATGGGACATGGATGAGCCATCCCATAAGCGTTACCTGAATGATTTCTTTACAGGAAAGCATCCGGGAAGCGACAGCCGCGGAGAGCTCTATAATGATGACCCGGTAACTCAGGATGCCCGCTTCTGCGGAACTACTGCTTCCATGTGCGGGATTGAGGCTGCTCTTTTTGAAAAAGATGACGAGAAACTGAAAAGGGGTATCCGCGAGGATCTGATGCTTCACGCATATATGCTTACCCAGTCCGGAATCCCGATGCTTTACAGCTCCGATGAAATCGGACGTCTCAATGATTATTCCTATAAAGAGGATCCGGATAAGGCTGCAGATTCCCGCTATATCCACCGTGGTGCTTTCCAGTGGGAGCTTGCCGAAAAAAGAAACTCCAAATCCTCCGTTGAGGGACAGATCTTCCAGACTCTTAGCCGCATGGAGCAGATCCGCAGCCAGGAATCTGTTTTTGATAAGGACTGTGACGTGTATACATACGATGTTCATGATGACAGCATCCTCTGCATCCTCCGCCAGAAAGGAAACGAACGTTTCATCGGAATCTTCAATTTCAGTGACAGCGAAAAAACTGCCTGGATGCAGGAGGAAGGAACCTTCCGTGATCTGATCACTGACCAGACACTGGAGCTTAAGGACGTGGAGCTTCCGGCTTATGGATTTATGTGGTGTAAGAGGATGTAACTGTTACTTGGTAAATAAAAAAGACGTGGCCTTACGGATCCACGTCTTTTTATTATGTTATATCTTTATTTTTTATAAGCTGTTCTGACATTCAGAAATTACTTGCAGAGCTCCTCTGCCATTGCATCGATCTCTGCCACATTCTCATCGCTGAGGGAGGACATGATCTTTACATTGTTCTCAAGCCATGTGATATTTTTACTCTTCTCGAACATTCCTTTCATGACTTTAGCTGCAGTCGGTGCCCAGCTTCCGTTCTCAATGAGGCCGATGGTGCGGTTCTGGTAATTACGCTCTGTCAGGTTCTCGATGAATGTACGCATAAACGGGAAGGCTTCTCCGTTGTATGTAATGCTGGCCAGTACCAGCTTGCCGTAGCGGAAAGCGTCTTCCACTGCCTCTGCCATGTCTTCTCTTGCAAGATCGCAGACAACAACCTTCGGGCAGCCCTTTTCTTCCAGCTTCTGTGCAAGAAGCTCTGCTGCTTTCTTTGTATGTCCGTATACAGATGTGTAGGCGATCATTACGCCTTCGCTCTCTACTTTATAAGAAGACCAGATATCATATTTCTCCAGATAATGTCCAAGATTCTCAGTAAGAACCGGTCCGTGAAGCGGGCAGATGGTCTGGATATCAAGAGTTGCTGCTGCCTTGAGAAGCTTCTGTACCTGCGGACCGTATTTTCCGACGATTCCGATATAGTAGCGACGTGCTTCGCGGTCCCAGTCCTCTTCTACATCAAGGGCTCCGAATTTGCCGAAGCCATCAGCAGAAAACAGGACCTTGTCTGTGCTGTCATATGTAACCATGACCTCCGGCCAGTGAACCATCGGTGCAAATACGAAGGTAAGGACGTGTTTTCCAAGTGTCAGAGTGTCACCATTTGCTACAATATGTTTCTTTCCTTCCAGATCCATTCCACGGAAGAAATTCTCCATCATGGTGAAAGTTTTTGTGTTGGCAACAACAGTTGTATCCGGGTATGCTTTCATGAAATTCTCAATGTTTGCTGCATGATCCGGCTCCATATGCTGAACTACAAGATAATCCGGTTTCGCGCCATCCAGAACTTCTGCTACTTTTCCCAGCCACTCTTCTGTGAAGCCGGCATCTACAGTATCCATAACTGCAATCTTCTCATCCTTGATCACATAAGAGTTGTAGGACATTCCGTTTGGTACTACATACTGTCCCTCGAATAAGTCTACCTGATGATCGTTTACTCCTACATAATAAATATCATTTCCGATTTTCATTGTATTGGTTTCCTCCTTAGTCTGCTGTATTTTATTTTTCCAATATTTCTGAAAACACTTTCTTATTGCTCTCATTTATTATATCATTGTTCGTACTGAAATCAATGTAGAATCATAAATAAAAACAAACCTCTGCGCCTGGTAAAAGAGCTATTTTCCCCTCTTTACAAACCTATTCCAACATAGTATTGTATACCTTGGATGAAGGAATTTTTTATAATTTTTATGAGGTAAACTATGTGTGAAAATGAAAAAAAGAAAACGTCTTCCATTGAGATGACCTCCGGCTCTCTCTGGAAAAATATCCTCCTCTTTAGCCTTCCCCTGATGGGGTCCCAGGTGTTGGAGGTTCTTTTTAATTTAAGTGATGTTGCGGTTGTAGGGCGATTTGCAGATTACATGGCACTTGGAGCTGTGGGTTCCACAACTCTGCTGGTCACTTTATTTACCGGAATCCTGATCGGCATGGGCGCCGGAGTCAATGTTCGTGTAGCACACGAGCTGGGTGCCGAAAACAGAAAAGGTACCGAAGAAACGATTCATACATCTCTTCTTCTCTGTGCCATCGCAGGACTTCTGGTCTGTGTCGTCTGTCTTCTGTTTTCCGGACAGATGCTGTCCATGATGAATACGAAACCGGAGCTGATGGACCAGGCTGTTTTATATATGAAGATTTATGCTCTGGGTATGCCGGCCATGGCTGTATACAATTTCGGTAACGGCGTATTAAGTGCCCGCGGCGATACGAAGCGACCGCTGATCTATCTTTCCATTGCCGGAGTGATCAACGTTCTTCTGAACCTGTTTTTCGTTATCGTCTGTCATATGGCCGCCGCAGGTGTGGCAACTGCCAGCGCGATCGCACTGTATATCTCCGCAGCGCTGGTAATGATCCACCTCCTTCGGAGAAAAGACGAATGCAGGGTATCCCTGCGTAAGCTCCGTCTTCACCCGAAGGCCTGTAAAGCAGTACTGCTTCTTGGTATTCCCACAGGTCTGCAGAATGGGATTTTTGCCATTGCAAATCTGTTCGTACAGGCCGGTGTCAACTCCTTCGATGCAGTCACGGTTTCCGGAAATGCCGCTGCCGCAAATGCAGACTCTCTGATCTACAACGTCATGTTTGCTTTCTATACTGCATGCGCAAGCTTCATCGGTCAGAACTGGGGTGCCGGAAATAAAAAACGTATGCTGAAAACTTATGGGATCAGCCTTACCTATGCCTTCATCGCAGGCGCGATCCTTGGTGGACTGCTTCTTGTTTTCGGTCCGCAGTTTCTGTCACTGTTTGCCACAGAACCGGCAGTCATCGATGCCGGCATGGAGAGGATCCGGATCATGGGCTTCAGCTATGCCTTCAGCTGTTTTATGGATTGCAGTATCGCCGCTTCCCGTGGCATCGGAAAAAGTATCCCACCGACCATCATCATCATTCTGGGATCCTGTGTATTCCGTGTCATCTGGTTCTATACGGTGTTCGCACACTTCCAGACCATTTCCTCACTTTATCTCCTGTATATTTTCTCATGGGGAATTACAGGCTTTGCGGAGGTTCTGTTCTTTGCTGTAAGCTTCCGGAAAATTCGGACCTGATACTTCAAATATATAGCGCCAGACGAAGCATTGATCTGGCGCTTTTTATATCTTTCTCGCGTTTTATGTACATTTGTCTTTACAAGGCGGACATAATTGTATATAATTATCCTGTTGTGCTTTTACGCGATGCAGTAATACCACTTAGAACGATCCGCCCTTTACACTGGATCGTTGCTTTGCGGCTCAGCATTTTTTAGCACACTCACACAATAGGAAAGAGGAAACTAGTTATGAAAAAACTGATTCAAAAATGGAACAGCATCAACCTGATCAAGCGTATCATCTGTGGTCTGATCGTTGGTATCATTCTCGGACTTGCGATCCCTCAGGCATCTGTGATCTCCATTCTCGGTGATCTGTTCGTCGGTGCTCTTCGTGGAATTGCTCCGCTTCTGGTGTTCTTCCTGGTAATGAGCTCTCTGTGCCACATGGGAAAAGGCCAGAAAACAAACATGAAATTCGTTGTTGTACTTTATCTTCTGGGAAATATACTCTCAGCACTGGCAGCTGTGATCTCCAGCCGCCTGTTCCCGATCATGCTGACTTTTTCCGAAAGTACAAATACTTCCGACGTCACTCCGCCAAGCGGTGTTGCAGAGGTCCTCAAAAACCTTCTGATGAACATTGTTTCCAACCCGGTTGACGCACTTGTCAACGCCAACTATATCGGTATCCTTGCATGGGCCATCATCTTCGGTATCGCACTGAAGGCCGCAAGTGAAACTACCAAGACTGTCATCGAAAACATTTCCGATGCAACCTCCACAGCCGTAAGATGGATCATCAGCCTTGCTCCATTTGGTATCATGGGCCTGATCTTCACAACCATCTCCGAGCAGGGGCTTGGCGTACTGTTAAGCTATGGCCGTCTGATCTGTATACTGGTGGGAACCATGCTCTTTGTTGCACTGGTGATCAACCCGATCATTACTTTCATCTGCACACGCCAGAATCCGTATCCGCTGGTTCTGCGCTGCCTGAAGGACAGTGGTATCACAGCCTTCTTTACAAGAAGCTCTGCCGCCAACATTCCGGTAAACATGGAGCTGTGCAAGGATCTCGGACTTGATGAGGATACCTACTCCATCTCCATCCCTCTTGGTGCGACCATCAACATGGGTGGTGCAGCGATCACCATTTCCATCATGGCTCTGGCAGCTGCACATACACTCGGTATCAGCGTAGACTTCCCGACCGCTCTGATCCTCTGCATCCTGGCTGCTGCAAGTGCGGCTGGTGCTTCCGGAGTTGCCGGCGGTTCTCTTCTTCTGATCCCGATGGCCTGCAGCCTTTTCGGAATCCCCAATGATGTTGCCATGCAGGTAGTTGGTGTCGGTTTCATCGTAGGTGTGATCCAGGATTCCTGTGAGACAGCACTGAACTCTTCCACAGACGTACTTTACACAGCATGCGCCTGCAGGATCAGAAAGAATAAATGATCACACTTATAAACCGTCAGGCGGATATTCGTAATTGAAACAGGGAACTCCCTTGATTCGGTTAAAAGGAGCAGATCTTCCGTATTTGGAAAATCTGCTCCTTTTTTTGGCTTAGAGCGTGTTTGAAAAAGGCTTTCTGCAAGATGTGCGTCACAATTTGTGGGAGATTTTGTCCGGATGAGGGCGCCGTAGCGGGCTACGGCAACTGAATTCGGGTAAAATATACCGCAAAGTGGGGCGTGCAGATTACGGGAATGATTTTTCAAACACGCTCTAACCTTCAGTTCCTGCAATATCTGCCCCATATAAAATTATCCGTAATCGGTAAATGAAACATCCTCTACATTCGAAAAAGCTTCCAGTTCTCTCCCATCTGCACAGCCAGATATACGATCTCAAAGATCACAGCTACAGATCCAAGCTTAAAAAGCAGGGAATCCACAAAGCCTCCTGCCTTACAGAAATCCAGCGCAATGCCGCCCGGCAGCGGATACAGGATCCGTACCCGTTTCCGGTTAAAGCAGTCCAGCACCAGATGTGATGCGAATCCAACCACAAAATAAAGGACCAGCTTCACGGACACCATGGATATGGCTGCAGTTAAAATGGCCATAGCCATGATTGAATGCATAAATGACCGGTGCGGCTGATTTTTTCCAAAGGCGCAGACTGCAATAAAAATAATAACTCCCATGGCAACCGGCGCCATAGACTGGTTATTGCGGATCTTTTCCCAGATGGAAAAATCATAAAAATAATTCAATGCGATCTCTGCTGCCACAAGCAGTGCCGCGATCAGTGTGATCCGGTCCGCATCCTTATGGGATTTGGAGGTTCCTACATCAATGTCGCTGATCAATGCTCCAAGCATTCCTGTTCCTGCCGCAAGTACCAGACCGGAAACCGTAGAGGGCTGTGTAACTGCCAGCACTGTTCCGAGTCCGACTGCCGCGTGTGTTTTTCCTGTCATAATTCTCCCCTTATTGTAAAAAATCTTCCGTTATTCAGGATTATCCACTGCTACAGATCAGACACTCTCTTCTGATCTTCTGCATATATAAATGTATCACTTTATCATTTACCGCAGATCTGAAAATACAATAAGGCAGCTGTCAGCCTTACCTTTTACTGACAGCTGCCTCCACGAAACAGCATTATATCACATAAAAAATCATGATTCTATCTAAAATCTTTCTACTTTCTTTCACGTCCCGTTTAAATGGAATATGTCTCTTGGATCTCTCTTTTAATCAGACCAGTTCATACGTCCGTAGCGAAGTGCAATACCTTGGATCTCTTTCTGAAGCTTCACAGTCAGCTCCCTTTTGCGGATCCTCCACTTCCAGTTCTTTCCTACTGTGGAAGGCTGGTTCATTCTGCAGCTGTTATCCAGGCCCATATAATCCTGCATAGGGATCACACAGAGCTTTGCACTGCTTCTCATAACCAGGCTGATAAAGCATTTATGCAGCTCTTTATCCGGTGTATAGTTATCACAGAGATAATCCCTGGCAAGCTTACGCTCTTTTGCCATAATGCTCTTCCACCATCCGGCGATGGTCTCATTATCATGGGTTCCTGTGTATGCCACACTGTTCTCCGGATAGTTGTGTGGAAGATAATCGTTGGCACAACCGGAATCTCTGGAATCAAACGCAAACTCCAGGACCTTCATTCCCGGGAATCCACTGTCATGGACAAGCTGACGCACAGAATCTGTCACATAGCCAAGATCCTCCGCAATGACCTGCTTCCAGCCAAGGGCCTGCTCCACTTTGCGGAACAAATCGATCCCGGGACCTTTTTCCCAGTGACCGCCAATGGCATTTTCTGCACCGTATGGAATGGAAAAATACTCGTCAAAGCCACGGAAATGGTCGATCCTTACCACATCATAAAGGCGGAATACGTAGCTCAGTCTGGAGATCCACCACTGATATCCTGTATTTCTGTGGTAATCCCAGCGGTACAGTGGATTTCCCCAAAGCTGTCCTGTTGCGGAAAAACCGTCCGGCGGGCATCCGGCTACAGCCACCGGCACATTCTCCTCATCCAGCTGGAAAAGCTCCGGATGAGCCCAGGTATCTGCACTGTCCATAGCTACATAGATCGGGATATCTCCGATGATCTGAATGCCTTTTTCGTTGGCATATTTTTTCAGTTTCATCCACTGCTCATAGAATTTGAACTGCATATACTGCTGGAATTCAATATCAAAATATAATTCTCTGCGATAGTAGTCCATGGCATTTGCCCAGCGAAGGCGGATATCCTCTGCCCATTTTGTCCACTCAACACCGCCGAACTGATCCTTTACTGCCATAAAAAGTGCATAGTCGGAAAGCCACCAGCTGTTTTCTGCAACAAATTTCTGATAATCCGGATTCTCGCTGATGTTGCTGTTTTCGTAAGCTTTGCGGAGAAGCTTGTAACGGCCTTTGTAGATTTTTTCATAGTCTACGCTGTCTGCTCTTCTTCCCCAGCTGACCTTATCACAGTCCTCCTTTGTAAGGACGCCTTCCTCCACCAGTGCCTTCAGGCTGATAAAATACGGATTTCCCGCAAAAGTGGAGAAGGACTGGTACGGAGAATCTCCGTAACTGGTAGGTCCCAGCGGAAGAATCTGCCAGTAGCTCTGTCCCGCTTCCTTCAGCCAGTCCACAAAATCATAGGCACTCTTTGAAAAACATCCGATGCCGTACTCTGACGGCAGGCTTGTGATCGGCATCAGAATGCCGGCTGCTCTTTTATCCATATCTTTTCTCTCCTTATGTTGAGCCCTGCATCTCAGAGCATCTTATCTATTATCCTCTCACGGATGCATATTCATATAATCTACGCAATCGTTTGCGTAAATTATACGTCCATTTTGCATGAAGTGCAATGCGTTTTTGTCTTTTCTACCTTTCTTACAATTTTTACATCCTGATTTTGTGCAGTTTTTCATTATGTCAAACAGAATCTGTCTGCATCTCACTACCTGATTTTCTGTGCATCTGTTTTTACGCAATTTCATGCAATTTTCCGTGCAATATGTTTGACAGTATCCTTGTTATGAACTACAATATCTCTATCAGACTGAGATAAAAAAAGCCGGATCAGAGGCATACTTCCGCTTTGATCCGGCATATCCGTGAGGAGGCAAATTTATGGCAGTAACCATCAAAGATGTGGCAGCTCTGGCCGGGGTATCCCCGTCCACTGTTTCCAGAACCTGCAAAAATAATCCATCTATCAGTGAAGAAACCAAGGAACGTGTACGCAGAGCCATGGCGGAGCTTGGCTATGAGCCGAATTTCCAGGCCAGCAACCTGGCAGCACAGATTTCCCGCTCCATCGGTATCATCCTGCCTCCATCCCCAAAGGAGACCTACGAGAATTCCTTTTACCTTGAGACGATCCGGGGAATCAGCCACTACTGTAACGCACATCAGTATATCAGCACCATTGTTACCGGTCAGAATGAAGAAGAGATCCTTAACGCAGTACGTTCCATGTCCAGAAGCGGTAAGGTTGACGGATTTATTGTTCTTTATTCCCGTGTGAATGATCCTGTTATTGATTTTCTTTTCAGTGAAGGACTTCTCTATATCCTGATCGGAAAACCGGCACAATACACCAATCATACGATCTATATCGATAATGACAACCTTCTGGCCGGACAGGAGGCAACGGAGTATCTTTATGCTCTGGGCCACCGGAAGATTGCTTATCTGGGTGTAGATAATTCCCTGGTCTTTTCCGCAGACCGCAAAACCGGCTATATGACTGCGCTGATCAGCCACGGATTAACCGTACAGCCCGAATACTGTATAGAGGTTCCTGCCGCTTCCCAGAATGAGTTTCAGGAGCTTCGAAAGCTGCTTTTAAGTGAGGAGCGCCCTACAGCTGTGCTTGTCAGTGATGATATTCTGGCACTTTCCCTGGAGCGGATCTGTATGGAAGCAAATATCTCCATACCGGAGGATCTGTCCATTCTTTCCTTTAACAACTCACTTTTTGCCAGACTGACTTCGCCTCAGCTGACCTCCATTGATATTAACTCCGGGCAGCTTGGAATGGAAGCAGCCACGCAGATGATCAGTCATATCGAAAATCCGAGCCTTCCGGCCACAAAGATCATTGTACCTCACCAGCTGATCGAAAGGGACAGCTGCCGAAGGATCTGATCTGCTTTCAAACAAAAAACAGGTATCTTCTCTGCTGACTGTGTATTGACCACCACTTATCGATCTGACATTGGTGGTCGATCTACCGCCCGGCAAAAAGATACCTGTTTTTCATTTTTTATAATGCTTTTTATAATGCTTTCTCATAACACCAGTACATATGTCCCCAGAGTTCACACTCTCCCACGTTCTCAAAATTCAGCTTATCATAAGAACGGAGTGCTTTTACATTGTCCTTCGCAACAAGAAGATGTACAGCTTTATAGCCCCGCTTCTTCAGTTCTTCCATCACACCCTTAAGAAGTTTCCCGGCAATCCCCTGATTCTGGAATTCCTGACATACTCCCACCCGGGAGACCTCCGCTGACGGCACCATGGTTTCTGACCAGCATGTGAGACATTCCACATTTGGATCATCATCAATGGAGATCACACCTGCGATATTTCCCGTATCGTCCCGCATACAGAACAGCGCATCTCTGGAAAGATCAAATTCCACTTCTTTTTCTGAAGGATACTCCTCTGTCCACACACAATAGGGCGTCCCCAGCAATGAACGGTACAGCTTCAGAACTGTATCTGCTTCTTCTCTTTTTACACGCTCGAAATTCATTTTATATCCTTTCTCCTGAAAATACATTCTTTTTCCGCCCGGATCTCGCCAGTATCAGGATCACAGCAAATGTAATGATCTCTGAACTCAGAAAGGAACTCCACACGCCATTGATCCCAAATAATCCGGACAAGATCACCGCACTTGCAGCAATAGCGATAACACCACGCATAAGCGATCCCACGATCGCCGGAACTGCACGATCCACCGCCGAAAAATACGCCACCAGCATAATATTGATCCCCGCAAACAGGAATCCCAGGAAGTAAATCCGCAGGCCCACATGCGCATAATCCAGAAGCTGCTGGTTATTTTCACTGTTAAAAACAGCGACCAGATTGTCTGTAAAGCCCCACACCACCAGGATCGTCACCGCTTCCAGCACTGCACAGGAAACCAGACTCCAGCGAAGCAGGCTTTTTACATGGTCACGCTGTCCTTCTCCGTAGCTTTTGCTGATAAGCGGCTGTGCACCCTGCGCCAGTCCGTTAAAAATAGACATTGCCACAAGGGAAAGATTAGCCACTACTCCGTAGGCTGCCACGCTTACATTTCCTGCGATCCCAAGAAGAAGCATGTTAAAAATGATCGTAATGATCGCTGAGGAAAGCTCTCCGACAAAGGCCGAAATCCCAAGCTGACAGCATGAGATCAGATGGCGGATGGAAGGCCGTACCCACCGGAAACCTACGTGATTCTTTTTCCCAAGGTAATGGGTTGTGCAGATCGCCATTGTAATGGCAGGACTGATGGCCGTTGCCAGCGCCGCTCCGGCAAGCCCCAGTTTCATTGGAAACATAAAAATATAGTCAAACACAATATTGAAAAGACTTGCGGAAATCGCCCCTGCCATGGCAGTGGAGGTTCCCTGGTCATTTCTTGCAAAAGCAGTAAACGTATAATTGGCCATAAACAGCGGCGTAGTGATCAGCATGATGCGGAGATAGCTTTTTCCAAGGGCAGTCAGACCTGCATCTGCGCCAAGAAGGTGAAGAAATTTCTCCGGTGCAACAATACCTGTGATAATAAATGGCACACTGCACAGAACGCTCCAGAAAACAGACTGCAGAAAATAATGATCCGTATTCTCACCCTTAGCTCTGTTGATCCCGAATCGGGTAGCAGAACCGATACCGATCATTGCCCCGATAGCATATACCAATCCATACACCGGAAGGATCAGATTCAGAACTGCCAGGCCATCTGCACCTGAATGAACTGATATAAAAAATGTATCCGCCAGAATATAAACCGATATTCCGATCATACCTGCAATGCTTTGAAAAATATATTTAAAAAACTGTCTCAGCATATATGCACCATGTCCTTTCCTGATTCTGGTTTCATCCCATTTATCATTTATCCTAACCCCAAAAAGCTTCTCTTTTTGTTACTGATAATAACAACTTTCGCTACACCCCGCCGGAAACACTATCCGTTTTAACGTACATTTAAATTCCCTCTCATTTTCTGCAGCGTCCAGGATTTCCAACGCTTTTCGCAAATTCCGGATATCTTTTTCCATGTGATCCACATAGTTTCCCCGGCCAACCAGCTTCAGATGCGTGATCCCTGCCTGCTTCAGCTGATACAGTGCACACAGTCCACAGCCTGTCTCACCACAAAGATATCCGGATTCATCATATGCTTTCAGATCCGGTTCCTGATCCCACGCCTGCTCCTGAAGAGCCATTATTTTTTCCGGAACAGCATCACCATTCCGTACAGTTCCAAGCCAATAGGACACCCTGCAAAGATATCCCATCTCATCACAGTGAAGAGAATTACAGAATGCTCCCGTAAACTGGCACATTTCATTCAGCACAAAGGCCTCGAACTGCATTCCCGCCTCCGGTCGGATCCCGGCCTGTTTTTCCACTTCTCTCTGAGATGCAATAACAGACTGCATATCCCGGAACGTGTTTTTCCGATGAAAGATCAATCTCTTCAGAGGAAAGCGCCGGAACATCTTCAGCATTTCACTGTTCACTTCCCCCGTCTCTCCGCTGAGATGGATCTCACAGGAAATCCCCCTGTTTTTCAGATAAACAAGAAGCGCCGGATCTGCAATGATATAGCTTCGAAATCCAATTCCCATGCACTTTTCTATGATATCTCCGATCTCCGGATACTGTTCCGGAAGATAATACAGGGAATTGAAGGTGAGATGCACCGGCTTTTTATATTTTTTCACCATCCGGGAAAGAATTTCCAGCTCACTGTATGCTCCAAGCTGAACATTACAGCAGAGAACCTCCCTGCGATTTAACGGCATTACTGTGCCGTATTTTTCCGCCCAGGAAAAGGGTACATAGCCACAGAAAAATTCATCTGCTCCTGCCTGCACAAAACGTTCATATTCATCTATGGAGCCTAACCCGGCTGTTATTTTCATACTGTTCTCCATGTCCTGTTCCTTTTTTCCGCAATGTATTCTTGTCAAACGGATATTCGCGATCCACCTTCGAAGCCTGCTCATCACCTGTCATATATTAACAACAATGCGATCCGGCTTTGTGCCTTTTATATTTTTCCACATTTCCGTTGACTCCGGAAGTGTTTTATCCACACCAAACAGGGAGTTATACCGCCCTGCCATGTGTAAATGTTCCGGATAAAGCAGTGCGTATTTTTCACAGAATTTCGGACAGTGCTCCGCAAGCTGCTGTGTACCGCGATCTCCGGTGGTGCACAAAGCATACAATGGACAGTACTGCGAAGTGTTTGTCTGATAAAAAGGCAGATGCAGACTGTTTTTTCCCGGCGGAAGCTCCTGTGGATATCCGCAGGACTCCCATTCGTATCTGTGGATATGAAATTCTTCAGCCAGAAAATCCCGATAAAACCCCGCATTCAGGCTGTTTTGCTGAAATAATAAGGTATCACCGGATTTATATTTCATTCGCGGATCCTTTTTTCGTTTATTAAGCAATGTGCCCAGAACAGGATGCAGGCGGGATGTTTTTCCACAGAGCATTTCCACCATGGCCCAGTCATTGACTACGATTTCCACATTCACCCCATGAATACAGCACCAGTTATCCACCTTTTCCAGAAGCTTTCCCACAGACGAAAGCATAAATTCCCGGATATAAGAAAATACCAGTGTGATCTCCGAGCCCTCCAAATACACTTTATCCATGATAGAAAAAAGCTGCTCTTCTGTCGGAAACAGATTATGGCAGAACTGATTTCCAATATAAAATCTGTCCGGTATCCGGCCTGCAAAATAACTGTGAGTGAGATAATTCTTCTGCCAGTAAGACGCCAGAAAAGCCTGCAGCGGCTGGCACAGATATTCTTCATACAGGGAAGTGCAGTTTAATTCCAGGGCAAACTCTGCATTATCCAAAAGCCTTAATTCTTCTGCACCCATTGTATCCTGTGGATTTCCGGAAGCCTTTTCATTTTCTCTGAAAAACCACCGCTTCTTCTGTTCCTCCAGACTCCTGCAGTGCATCTCATCCAGCTCCGCAGGATAACCGGTCAGTGATTTCGCCAGCTCTCCATCGTCTCCATCCAGCTTCAGACGGATATATCTGTTGTACTCTCCGGCCAGCCGCCGAACCTCCTGTACATAATCCTTCTGTTCCACTCTCACAGAATATTCCCTGTAAAAATATTTTCCGGTTTTCTTTTCAACTGGCTGTTGATCCTGCAGGCATTGATCCTCTGCTGCACTCATCCCAAACTTCCGGATCTCCACTCTCCTGTACCCGGCTTTTTTCATATCATAAAAATAGATCAGAAACTGCTCCGATTCCGGGCATTCCTCTGCCAGCCGAAATCGAAATCCATCTTCACCCAGCTCTGTGATCCGGATTTCTTTGCTATCCATAAAACCGGACAGTAATCCAAATGGTATCATAGAGATCCTCATCAGGAAAGCTTCCTCCCTTCAGGCAAAAAAGGAGATGCCATATGCTCCCATACAGCACCTCCCACTGTTCCTTCTTATTTCACTTCTACTAATTCAATTCTGAAATTCAGCTCTTTACCTGCCATCTCATGATTAGCATCGAAAGTAATGGTTTTTTCATCTTTTGCGTTAACTTTAACCGGGAACGGCTGACCATACTGATTGGAGAGGTATACCTGCTGTCCTACAGTAAGATCCTCAGCACCCGGAAGCTGTTCGATCTCAAGTGTAAAAATCGCATCCGGATTCGGCATACCGTAAGCTTCCTCAGGCATCAGATGAACATCTACCACCTGGCCAACCTCCATGTTTGCAACTGCCGCATCAAAGCCTTTAATCATCTGTCCTGCTCCGCAGATGAATTCCAGTGGCTCGCCACGGTCATAGGAAGAATCGAACTGTGTTCCGTCATTAAAGGTTCCTCTGTAATGTGTACGGCAGGTTTTTCCGACATTAGGACCTGTGATAGATGGCTGGGAACCACATCCGCCGCCACATCCTCCGCAGGAATGTCCGTCTTCATGACCGCCGCAGGAGTGTCCATCCTCATGGCTTCCGCAGGAATGTCCATCCTCATGATGGTGATGATCACAATTCACACCTGTGGATACCAGCTCGCCCTTCAGATAAGCATCCACAGCTGTGTCTGCATCTCCCTGTGCTCCGGAACATAACTCAATGCCAGCCTCAGCAAGTGCACTCTGTGCTCCGCCGCCGATTCCTCCACAGATCAGAACGCTGATTCCCTGCTCTGCAAGAAGTCCGGCAAGTGCACCATGTCCGGTGCCATTGGAGCTGATCACTTCACTGGAAATAACCTTGTTATCCTCTACCTCGTACACCTTGAAAAACTCCGTTTTTCCAAAATGCTGGAAAATATTTCCGTTGTCGTATGTTGCTGCAATTTTCATTTGTAAAACCCTCCATTAATCAGATATGTATTATATTAGTATATCGTGCAGGCAGGATAAAAGCAAGGTTTAACTTCTCTCACAAAAACACCTCGCAGGACATTGCCAGTGAACAGTAACCTCTTGCTGTCATTCAATGAATCCAGTATAATAGAAGAATCTGTAAAAATAAACGATTTTTTAAATAAGAAGGTTTGAATTAAAATGAAATCATACGAAGAATTACTTTCAGATATTGAAGAAGACATGGAGCTCATGGGTTCCTCACACATTGTTTATTCCATGGAAGAGGACGGCGTTGTTACTGATTATGATTATCTTCCATCCGATTCCTGTACGATCTCCATTACCTTAAAGGAACTTCAGGAAAAGCTTCAGCTGCAAATGCTCTATACAAAAGTTTCCGCTCATACAGCCGGAGCAGATAAAAATGCCCCGAAATTAGCTGTTGTTTTTCCGGGCATCGGATACACTGCCGACAAGCCGCTTCTGTACTATACCAGCCGCCTTGCCAGCAAACACGGTTACAAAATCCGCACTGTATCCTATGGCACCCTCCCGGAAAATGTCAAAGGAGATCCTGAAAAAATGAAACAGGCCTTTGACCTTGCCCTGGAACAAACAGAACGCTCCTTAGGCAGCATCGACTGGAATTCCTATGGCAGCATTCTGTTTATTTCCAAAAGCATTGGTACAGTCATCTCCTCAGCCTATGCTTCCCGACACGATCTGACTGTAAAAAGCATCCTGTTCACGCCTCTTGCAGAGACCTTTTCCTTCCCACTTGCCGGAAGCATCGCCTTCCACGGCACCGCAGATCCCTGGGCCGAAACCAATTCCATCCGGGAACTGGCAGCGCAGAAAGATGTACCTCTCTTTCTCACCCAAAACGCCAACCATTCTCTGGAAACCGGTGATGTACTGACGGATATCTTTATTCTAAAAACCACAATGGAGCGGGTCCAGCGTTTTATTTAACGCCGGTCCGCTTATTTTTCTCCACCCACTAAAAACTGAGGTGTCAGCTTATTCAGCTCACGTTCCATGGAAGTTCTGGAAATATCACTGATGTCCTTCAGGGCAAACACTTTGGAAAAGCCGATCTCCATCATGTAATCCAGATCCCATACCGGACGCTTTTTATCACTCATAAACAGCTTACTGCTGAGCTCTTTCCCTGTTTCCGCATCTTCATGAGCATGGATACCTCTTCCATATTTTTCCCACATAGCAGCATCATGTGCCTCGTAAATCTTTTTCTTTTCTTCATCATAAAGATGCAGATACCAGCAGGCGTCCGATACCAAAAGACGTCCGCCTTTTTTCAGTACACGCAGCCACTCCTTGTAAGCCTTCTGTGGATCGTCCAGCGTCCATGTGATATTTCTGCAGATAACCATATCAAATGTCTCATCCGGGAAATTCAGATTGTGGCAGTCCATAGTCATCAGATCTGCGGATAAACCTGCTGCCTTTACATTTTCCTTTGCTTCATGGATCATATTTTCAGTAATATCGATCCCGGTCACATGATGTCCTTCTTTTCCCAGCATAATTTCAAAAAATCCCGGCCCGCAGCCTACGTCCAGTACTTCCAGATGTTCTTTTTCCGGCGCATACTCCAGAATCAGATTCTTCCAGTTTTCTGCTGTTTCACTTTTCAATTCTGCCTTGATCCCTTCGCTGTAAATGCCAGCTTCTCCTTCCCAGTACTCTTTGATCTTATCGTTTTGCATGTCACTTCTCCTTCTTTGTGGCTACTACAATAAATTTTTTTCCCTGATATCCGTATTTCCAGAAATCCATCGTCCATGGTCTGTTTAGCCAGCGGTTCTCTCTGATCTGGATCCTGGCAAAGCGTACCTTTTTTAATATCTGAAAGTCCGCTTCCGGACGCTTCTGCGATGTAAATGGCAGCTTTTCATAAATTCCGCTGTTTTCCTTCACGTCAGATCCATATGTTTTTCTTTCTGTAACATAAATAAGAAAATCAGCAATTTTCATATGGATCTTATTTTTTAATGTGGGTTCGACGGTCCGATAGTCCCCATCAAAATAAATGATCCTTCCACCTGGTTTTAATACAGCCTTCCAGCGTCTGAAAGCTTTTTCCGGATCATATAATGTCCACACCGCATCTCTGGAAAGTATCACATCATAGCTTTGTTCCTGTTCCAATGGCAAAGTTACACCATCTTCCTCACAGATTTCCACCTGCTGATGATACTGCCGCATATTCCTTCTGGCTTTTTCTACCATTCCTGATGAACCATCGATCGATTTTACATCATGTCCCAGACGCGCTGCTATGATGCTCATAAAACCCGGGCCGCAGCCCACTTCTAAAATACGAAGGGGCTCAGGTCCAAGAAGTCTTTTCAATTCTTTTGTCCAGTAAGATACCGTTCTTTTGTTACTCAATTGTTTTTGGATCATATCATCATAATCACCGGAATCTTCTGTCCATTTATTCTCGATCTTTTCAAACATTTTTTACTCCACTACATCCAGTGTTGCCCAGTTAATGCCTTCATAGGCAGTCGGTGCAAGCTCTACATTGGTCAGTCTGGTATTGTTATAGATATAATCACGGTTCGGATAATACAGCGGCACTGTTACTGCCTGATCATTGATACGTGTGAGGATCTTATCGTATAATTCCGTCCGCTTTTCTTCATCCTGTGTCTTTAATACTTCTCCGAGATCTTTGTTCAGCTCCTCATCGTACCAGTTTACTGCCTTTGCTCCATCTTCCGCATAGAACATTGATTTCAGGAATCCATGAGGCATCCAGGAATCTTCATAGCTGCGGTAAATGCACAGATCGTAATCTCTGGTGTTCCAGATCTCATCATAGTAAGCTGCGGATTCTTTTTCTACCAGTTCAATACCTACACCGACCTTCTCATATTCAGATTTCAGGAATTCACAAAGAGATTTCCATGAAGCATATTCTTCAGTCTGGAATACCAGTCTGAGGCTCAGTGGTTCTCCGTCTTTTTCTACAATACCATCTCCATCTGTATCCTCATATCCTGCTTCCTTTAACAGTTCCTTTGCTTTATCCGGATCATATGGATAGCCCTTGCTGTTTTCTTCTGTTACATAAGGAACTGTCGGAGACATAAGTCCGGTTGCAGGATTGCCGTAACCATCCAGCAGATCATTTACAATGCTTTCTTTATTTGTTGCATAATTCAGTGCCTGACGTACGTTTACATCCTGAAGCGCCGGTGTATCATAATTTTCGATCAAATAGTAAGAAAGTGTGGAAACCTGCTGTTCTGTCGATAAATTTTTATCTGCCTGGATAATACTGAAGCTTTCGGATGGAATATCCTGAAGATTCAGATCTGCCTCTCCACTCTGAAGTGCCATCACTCTGGCATCACCGTCTACCACCTGTTTCAGAACTACTTTATCAATATTTGGTTTCTCACCGTAATAATTAGGATTTGGTACCAGGACAACCTCCTGACCGCTTTCATAACTGTCGATCATCCACATTCCGGTACCCACTTCCTGACAAAATTCTCCGTCTTCATCCAGTGCACTTTCACAGGTGAAACGGAATGGTCTTGGATAGCTGAATTCGATCAGCAGGGTATAGCATGGTTCTGCGAACTTAAATTCTACAGTATAATCATCTACCTTTGTAACATTTTCCAGTTTGGCTGAAAAGTTACCGGTCACATCCTGTTCCACCCATCTGTTATAATTCCACATCACATTGTCTGCATTAAACACTGTACCGTCTGAGAATTTCACATCTTTTCTTAAATGAAACGTATAGGTTGTGCCATCTTTGCTGATATCCCAAGATTCTGCCAATGCCGGTTTAATTTCTCCATTTTCTCCATAACGCACCAGTGGATCATAGATCATTTCATAAAGACGAAAGTCCGGACCACTTTTTATAGGGTCACAAAGTTCAGGAGTCAGATCAATGGATGTCATTGCCGTAACTACTTTTTCCTCTTTTGCCTGTACATTGACACCTGTCAGTAAAGTTGCCGCCACCATGCTCAATGCTATCAGTTTTGCTACACGTCTTTTCTTCATTTCTTCCTCTCCTTTGTTTGTTTTATATTTTACAGCATATGACATGCCGCAAAATGTCCTGTTTCAATTTCTGTCAATTCCGGTATATGCTCTCTGCATATATTTGTACATCTTCTGCACCGGTTCTGGTATGGGCAGCCCTGTTCCGGAATGGTATCTGAAAATATTTTCTTTTCCTGCGATCCGATTCTTCGCATTTTCGGTTCTTTTACCGGAATAGAATCAAACAGATCTTTTGTATAAGGATGCACGGCAGTCTCCTTTAAGCTGTCCGTATGATCGATAAACTCGACCACGCGTCCCTGATACATAATAGCCACCTCTTTGCAGAGATATGGAACATTGGACAGATCGTGAGTGATCAGTAAATAGGTCATCTCATATTTTTCCTGCAGCTCATTTAACAGATGCAGGATCTGCTTTCGTATGGAATAATCCAGACTGGATACCGGTTCATCACAGATCACAAGTTCCGGTCTTAATACCAATGCTCTCGCAATATTAGCTCTCTGACACTGACCTCCTGAAATCTGTCCAACATAACGGTTGCGGATATCCGGATCAAGCCCCGTCTGGATCAAAGCCTCCTTTACTCGCTCTTCATACTCACCCTCTTGCAGTTTTTCATGTAATTTCAAAATTTCCAGAATATTTTCTCCAATGGTATAACCAGGATCAAATACCCCGCTGCTGCTTTGAAAGACCATCTGAAGATTCTTGCGATATGGACGAAACTGCTTTTCAGACAAATCCTGCATTTCCTGTCCCTGAAACCAGAATTTTCCATCTGTAGGTTTCTCCAGGCCGGCGATCAGCTTTCCGAATGTAGTTTTACCACTTCCACTTTCACCGATCAGGGCCATGGATGATCCTGCATGGATTTCCAGACTTACATCATCCACTGCCTTCACAATTTTTTTCTTGCCATAATATTTTTTTAAATGTTCTGTCTTTAGTAACGTACTCATACTTTTCCCCTATAAAACTGCATCCAACAGTTTTTTTGTATATGAATGCTGCGGATGATAAAAGATCTCTTCAACCGTTCCGTTTTCCACTATTTCGCCGTCTTTCATGATCGAAACATCATCTGCGATCTCTGCCACCACACCCAGATCATGCGTAATAAATAACACGCCCAGATTTTCTTTCCTGGATAGCTGATAGATTTCTTCCAGGATCTGCTTCTGTACGGTTACATCCAAGGCTGTCGTCGGCTCATCTGCGATCAGATAATCCGGTTTCATGGACATGGCAATGGCGATCATAACACGTTGGCACATACCACCAGACAATTCGTAAGGTTTTTTCTTCATCAGTTCTTCCGGATCACGCAGATTCATCATCCGCAGACTTTCCAACGCTGCTTCCCTTGCCTGTTTTTTGCTCATTCTGCGATGTTTTCTCAGTCCTTCCAGAAGCAGTTGTTCAACTGTAAAAAGCGGATCAAGAGCAGCAGTCGGATCCTGAAAGATCATTCCGATCCTGTCTCCGTATAACTGTCGTTTTTCTTTTCCTGATAACTTCAGAAGACTCTTTTCGTTCAGTGTCACATCTCCGGATATCACCTTTCCATTTCCTGCAAGCAGATTCATGATCGTCAGAGAGGTAACTGACTTGCCGCTTCCACTTTCTCCCACCAGAGCATGGATCCTTCCGCGTTTTACTTCCAGGCTGACATCTTTTACTGCATGAACCATTCCGTGAGATGTCTGAAACTCCACATGTAGTCTTTTTACCCTTAGGACATCATTTTTGGGCTGTTCCATTCTGTATTCCCTCCCCCAGATAATTAAATGCCAGAACAATGATCATGATCAGTATGCCCGGATAAAACATCAGTCTTGGATAAGTCTGGATATAACTTCTACTGTCACTGAGCATGATCCCCCATTCCGGTGTCGGTGCCTGCACACCAAGGCCGATAAAGGAAAAACCGGCAATTGACAGAATGATCGAACCGATTTCCATTGTTGCCAGTGCGATCACAGATGGCAGGATATTTCTCAATACATGCCTAAATATGATCCTTGCGTGGCCGCAGCCGCCGGCTTTTAGTGCGGTCATATAATTTTTATTTTTTTCCTGAAGTGTCAATGCTCGGGCAAGCCTTGCATATTCTGCCCAGGATACGACCGATAAGGACAGAATCAGATGAGCGCCGCTGGCTCCTACGGTTCCTGCAATGGCAAGTGCCACAATAAAGACCGGCATAGCCATAAATACATCAATGATCCTCATAATTATGGAATCGATTTTTCCACCTACATATCCGGCAAACAGTCCGATCGGCACCCCGACACATACAGTGATCAGAAGCACCGTAAAGCTATAGCTCAGTGAATACCGGCTGCCCCAGAGAAGTCTTGATAAAATACATCGTCCCAGCTGATCAGTACCTAAAGGATATGCCGCCGACGGATTCTTTAATTTTATCGAAACATCCACAAGCAGTGGATCATGCGGCGCTAATACAGGTGCAAAAATAGCTGCCAATGCAAAAATTATGACCACCATCAATCCTATTTTTGTTTTCGGTGACCGGAATACCTGTTTCCAGTACAGATTCTGGATCATGCTTTTTTCTGTTTTCTGCTTTCTTCTGCTTCCCATTCTATGATCTCTCCTTTACTTTAACTGGATTCGCCGGTCAATCGCAGAATAGGCGATATCCACAAGAAAATTTAATACTACAATGCCAACAGCCAGAATAAAGATAAAACATTGCAGCACCGGAGTATCTTTTGAGATCACGGATTTCAATGCCAGATTTCCGATTCCCTGAATTGAAAAAATACTTTCTATCACAGCTGAGCCACAGAAAAAACCGATCACAATTGATACCAGACGTGTCAGCACAGGAATCAGGATATTTTTCAGACCATGACGCAAAATTACATTTACAGATGACAATCCCTTAGCTCTGCTGGCACGTATGTAATCCTGCTTCAGCACCTGTATCATATTGGTACGAATCAATCTCGTCATAATTCCAAAGAAACTGATATCCATGGCAAATGCCGCAAGAATCGGGATGCCTCCGGCATCTCCTCCGATCACGGAAATCACTTTTAGCTTTACTCCAAATATATAGAGCAGCATCAGACCGATCCAGAAAGATGGCATAGATACACTGAGGGACGACAAAATGCGAATGACTTTATCCAGAACTCTGTTTTCATAAATTGCCGACAAAATTCCAAGAGGGACTGATACGATCATCAACAATAAAAACGAAGTAACTGCCAGTTTAAATGTCTGTGGAAAATATCTTTTTAATTCCTCAAAAGCCGGTTTTCTGGTAGAATATGATTTTCCAAAATCGCCATGAAGTGCCTGATCCAGCCATTTCCCGTATTGTACCAGCACCGGCTGATCCAGTCCTTCCTCATGCCGTACTTCTTCTACCTGCTCCGGTGACGGATGCTCATATTTTTTCTCCGCCAGCACTCTGGCAGCATCACCTGCCGATATAAAACTCAGCATAAAAATAATAAATGTAACCGCCAGCACTACCGGAATCATAAATATAAAACGCTTTGCAATTACTTTTCCCATCTTCATCTCTCCTCATTTTTTATCTGTTTATTGTTTTTAAAATAAAAAAAGCTGATATGATCCAGCATCATATCAGCACAAAAAACAAACCTCCACCTCAGGCAGAGCTTATTCCTTCTGTATCCCATCCGAATCAGAATTCTTCTGTCAAAAAGGCAAGTCTCCTGACTCCAGTTCTTCCTACTTACCATCTTCCCGGATCTCTCCAGTGATATTTTGGTTTTCGTCCCTGTCACAGTAGCGGTGGCTGTTCTGGCATTTCACCAGATTCCTTATTAAGTACTTTGTACACCCTTCTGACTATTCAATTTTCATAGTTGCAATGAATAAATATTATAATATCATACTTTTCTTTTTATATAAATAGTTTTTTGTCAAATATAAAATATCTGAACGTTTCATAGTGAAACCCGGATATTTTCTGCCTGTATTATTATAGATCCCTTAAGTAAATAACATTATGTATGAACGGTGACTTCTTTATATTTCCGTATAATGATCATATAACTTACGAATAATAAAACAGCTGCACTGCTCCATGCACAGATCTCTGCATAGTATATTCCATCTTCACCGATCAGTTTTGGCAGCAGCAGCGCAACACTGACACGCATTATAAATTCTGCAATGCCGCTGGCAAGCGGAATCAAAGTATTACCCAGGCCCTGGATAGCGGAACGATACACATACAGCAGATACAGCACCCACAAAAAGACAGCCATGATAAACAAATACTTATATGCTATATCCAATACCTGTCGGGTCTGATCCGGTTCACCGGATACAAACAGGGACAGTACATTACGTCCAAACAGTACCATCATGCCGGAAATGAAAGCCGAAGTGAGCACTGCCATATAAGTGCCGCTGCGCACGCCTTTTCGAATCCTCTGGTATTTTTTTGCACCAAGATTCTGGCCCACATAGGTTGTAATAGCATATCCATATGAAACGGCAGCCATCTCCAAAACCCCATACAGCTTGTTCGATGCCGTAAATCCCGCCACAAACAGAAAACCAAATCCATTGATCACATACTGTACCACAAGTCCTCCCACGGAGATGATCACATTCTGTATCGCAAGAGGAACCGCCAGTTCCAAAAGCCGCAGGCTCATAGAGGGCTGCCTGTAAAAGTCCTTCTTTTCCAGGCGGATATCCGGGATTTTACGTAATACGATCAAACAGTACAAGGCAGAAAATCCCTGCGCGATAACGGTCGCCACTGCTGCTCCGGCTATACCCCAGCCAAAAACCGCCACAAATAACAAATCCAGTCCCACATTGATCACTGCTGCCACTGTCATTGCGATCAACGGAGATCTGCTGTTTCCAAGTGCCCGAAGGATCGCTGCAAATATATTATAAGCAGCTATGATCGGGATTCCTGCAAAGATCAGCCGCAAATATAGCATTGTCAGATCAATGACATTATCCGGTGTCTGTAAAAATAAAAGAACATGATAAACTGTACCTTCACTTACTGCGAGTACGACCACAGACAGTAATGCTGTCATGATATAGCTTTTCGCCACCGCGCATTTCAGATTTTCTTTTTCCCTTGCTCCATAATACTGAGATACAAGAATAGAAAAACCCTGTGTGATACCTGTCATAATCCCCAACACCAGCCATACCAGCCAATCTCCGGCACCTACTGCCGCCAGTGCTTTAACTCCTACCACTTGTCCGACGATCATGGTGTCTGCCATTGTATAAAACTGCTGAAAAATATTTCCAAGCATCATTGGTATGGCAAAAGTTATGATCAGTTTTCCGGGAGATCCGGCAGTCATATCTTTTTCATTAGTTCCCATAAGAATCTCCTTTTCTTTTCATCCTTGACCGCTATTTTACAAGGGACTCTTACGAAACACAAGCCTATTTTTTCACAAAGTTTTTCTCATATTTTTGGTAGCTATTACATCTTTATAATCATTATTTTTAATGGATCATCTTTGCCACGCCTATCTTAAAACTCTTTCTTCTTCATGGCGCTCATACTATACTTATACGAAGCAAACCATATAAGCAGACTTAGCACAATGAGGGCAATCCCGATTTCAAGATCCCCTATTCCCCCTATCATATGCAGAATACTTTCTTTTAATCCCAAGTTAGTCTTCACAAAAGATCTAATTGTATAACAAATCGCAAAAATAATTAAAATTGCGATTGGCAGCACAATTCGCCCTTTCTCTCCTTCGAACCTTATCCTGATCGCGATCATAATTCCCGCAATTGCCTGAAACACAAAAAATGTGATCAACTCCATTGCCAGCATTTCCAGATCAAACACCTCTTCAGGATTTATGAGTACCATAATTCCTGCACAGATCATTCCAATGCACCATCCACATGCTGTCATGATAAAGGAAAAAATATATTTTTCTCTGACATATATTTTTTTATTTACGGGTAAAGAAAATAAATATGTGTAACCATGGCCATTTTCATCATAACTGATCGTATTACCTGAATATATCGCCAGAACAGATGGGATATACATTGCAATGAAAGCAGCTGCCTTTTTTCCTGTAAGTATAAAAAACAATGCTACAAACACTAACACCAAAAAAAGATTACCACCCTGTCGAAAAAACAATCGAAAATCCTTTTCCAAAAGCCCTCTGATTCCTTTCATCATCTTTCGCCTCCTGTCAACATCAGGATCACCTGATCGAGTGATCCGCTCTCTACTACGATTTCCGGATAATTTTCTATATAATACTGCTTCTCGTTCGTCAGACAGGCAACTCCAAAAAACTCTTTTTTCTCTTTCAAAAGATACCTTTTGTCCACTGCCTGATATTGTTCCTCACTGACCTTCAACACTGCATATTTTTCAAGAATCGTATCCATCGCTTCATGAAGTACAATCTTTCCTTTATGTATCACATAAATGTCATCACACAGATGTTCTAAGTCCGAAGAAATATGTGAGCTGATCAGGATACTTCTCTCCGGCTCTTCTTCCATATACTCTCTTAAAATATCCAGCATCCTTTCCCTCGCTCCGACATCAAGCCCTGCTGTCGGCTCATCCAGCATCAGGAATTCTGCCTGATGTGTCAATGCAACGATCAGATTCAGCTTTGCTTTCATTCCTGTTGAGTACTCTTTTATAAATTTATCCAACGGAATCTGATATTCTTCACACATCTGATGAAATTTTTCTGCTTCAAACTTTGGATATAATTTGGCAAGGACTGCCTCAACATCTTTCCCTTTCAAGTATCCACTGAATCCGGTTTCTGCCAGGACAACTCCCAGCTCTTCTTTCTCTTTTTCACTTAACTCTTCCGGTATTTTTCCCAGGATCTTTATCTCACCGGCATCATAAGAAATGAGTCCGAGCACTGCCTTGAACAAAGTACTCTTACCGGCTCCGTTCTCTCCAACCAGACCGGTGATTCTTCCTTTTTCTACATTTAACGAACAGTCTAACTGAAATTCACCGTAGCTTTTCTTTACTCCTTTGATCTCCAACATAATCATTCATCCTCCATGATGAGTTCAAACAACGAACGGATCTCTTCCTCTTTCATTCCGCAGCGCCTTCCCTTCTGAATTGCTGCTTCCAGATCCGCCTCAACCTCTTTCCTGCGCTCTTCTTCCATCAGCTGTGTATTCGAAGCCGCTACATACGTTCCTTTCCCATGAACTGTGACTGTCATGCCCTCTGCTTCCAGATTGTCATATGCTTTCTTCACAGTAAGTGCACTGATCTTCAGTTCCTTTGCCATTGTTCTCACGGACGGCAATATATCATTTTCTTTTAACTCTCCGGAGATGATCTGCGCCTTGATCTGCTCCATGATCTGTTCATAAATTGGTACCATCGATGTATTATTGATTATAATCTTCATATGTTCCCTCCTGTTGCAAACAGTATATAACAGTATAATACTGTTGTCAACTGTTATATACTGTTTTGCAGTAGTTGACTGCCGGGATATATTTTTTAGCACGAAAAAAGCACCTCTCGGTTTTCTGATTATTAACTCTGAGAAGTGCTCTTGTTTTATATCTAATTTTAGTACAGCTTTGCACCTGCCGGGATTCTGTCATCTACCATCAGAAGGTTCAGTCCTTCATGACCATCTTCCTCAGGTACTGCTGAGATCAGCATACCCTCGGAATCGATTCCCATCATGAAGGAATTCATTCTGATCAAATGCTCTTATTTTATTTCTTTTTAACTCATTCAATGTTAAAAGTATAGTTTTTGTTTCTGTCTTCATTATCCTGCTGCTGAAGATAAAACATTGCCTTTTGAGTTTCAATCTCCGCTTTCAGTTCTTCTTTTGTCGGCAAATATAATTTGTACTTGAAAGCAAATTTTTCAATGTACTTAGAGTATATGAAATTTGGGCTTTGTCTTGTAGTTACGAATATCCGCATAAATAGAAAAAGCCCTTTGAAAAAAGAATTTTCTCCTCTCTCAAAAGGCAAGTTAAAAAATTAATATCTATGTGTTATAATGTTCCACTATATTTCGAACGAAAAAATATCAAAATTTCAGATATTTTTTACCTTACCAGACAGAATCCTCACACAATCATTACGTTTTCCTCGGGAGAGAGCATTGCGACTACAATCCCGATAAAAGAACTTATGCTCTACTTGCCGGAAGAAGATTTTCTAAATATCTCAAAGGGCGTTGTTCTTCGAAAAAATCAAATTGTTCATATATCCGACGAAGGACTTTATACAATGACTGATGGTGCTGTCTTTCAAGGAAGAAAACGTAATCTGAGTCAGCACAAACAAATCCGTAAGTCACTTGGTTTAAATGTGCAGAACTATTCGGAGGTTTCAGAAAACAGCTCACTTCAATTATTTGATAGCTGTAGCTTTCTCAATGATATGCCACTTGCTTTTTGTATTATTGAACTTGTATTTGATGCGGAGGGACATGGTGTAGACTTTGTATTCCGTTACTGTAATGATGAAATGGCTGTTGTTGAGGGCATTCCCGTTTCAGAAATGTTGAATCGTTCATTTTATGAAGTTTTTGAAAATGGGGATAAAAAATGGCTTGTTACTTATGCGGATGTGGCGTTAAACGGCAATAAACATATCCTGCAGGATTATAGTCCGGAAATCGACAAGACTCTGACCATCTACTGTTTTCAACCTGCCAGCGGATATTGTGCATGTGTATTGATTCCGTCTTAGTGTTCTGCTATTTGGCGTATGCGATTACAAAATTATTTTTCTGTAAACAAAAAAGTGCGGAAGTCCTTGATTTTTAAGGGTTTCCGCATCTTGAATTATCTTTTATTTTTCTGAACCAGGCAATTTTTTTATTTTAACAAATCGAGCAGCGTATATTCACCTTTTGGAATCTTAGCTGTTCTATGATACTCTTTTATTGCTTCCACAAGAATCCCGGAATTAGAAAAATAATTAAACACGTAATCATATGATTTTACGTCAGACATTCTAAGATTTTCCTTGCAAAAATCATTTGGTTTTTTCCCTGACTTTTTGAATTCTTTATACTGATTTTCAGCAACCAGTAGTCTTTCTGGCTTCCTATCCATTTATAATCTTGTTGTTTACTGATGCTTCAAGTATAATAAAATCTATAAAGGAAATACACGCACAGCATGTGGACTTAATGCCTGATAATCCTCATGTTCGCGATATACAGGGAGGTTATTCTCATGGGGAAACAATCTACGAGAGAAAATAAGACAATTTATCAGATTTGCCGGGAAAAAGCCGGTCTCACCAGATCAGAAGCCAGTGAAAAAATGACTGCTGTTTCTGATTCTAAAATTGAAAAGTTTGAATATGAAATGCAGGAACCCACACCTTACGATATCATCCAGATGGCTGATGCTTACAAGCGCCCGGATCTCTGCAATTATTATTGTTCTCATAAGTGTGAAATCGGACATCGTTATGTCCCGGAAGTCGAAGTTTCTGACTTATCCAATATAATCCTGGAAACCATTGCCAGTCTGAATGAGATTAATCCTCTTACCACACGTCTGATCCAGATTGCCCGTGACGGTAAGATCAGCGATGATGAAATCAAGGATTTTGCTTTTATCAGCAACAAACTGGATGAAATTTCTCTGGCAATAGATTCTCTGAATCTCTGGGTTGATAAAACAGCCGGAGAGCAGGGACTAAACATCGAATTGCTCAGAGAAGAAAAAAAGAAACAGAAATAAGTATGAAAAAACAAGGCAGCGAACCTATTTATGGTTCACTGCCTCTTTCCTTTACATATGCTGTAACTGGTTTATGATGTATTCCGTTCTGCGGATAGCTTCTTCCACCTGATGTCTGGCATTATTGATTCGATCCTGCACCATCCAATCCACAACAAATCCATCAAAAAAATAATCTGCAAAGGATAAGAAATCTCCAGTATTGATGTTCAGATTACAAGCCATGTTCACATCATTTAATTCCCTACTGAAATTACGAAGATCATATTTCGCCTGTTCCATATTTTGTCTGGCCTGATCCATCTTGGAGTGTTTCAACATCGTAGAAAAGAATCCACCGCCAAACATATCCACCAAGCCCCAATTTTTTGCACTGTTCAGGTTTTCTTTTGCTGTCCGAAGACTACTTAACGCACGTTGTCCTGCTTCAATCGCTTCTCGTTTCTCTTTTTCTATATCATATCCCATAATTTCTTCCCTCCTCGTATTTTTATGAGTTAGATGATATAAGTGCAATGATTCCGCCGATGATCAACAATGGAAATGCAATATAAATCAGTCCGCCAACAACCATTCCTATCAAAATCACCGGGAAAAATACAACTGTACAGAGCAGCTTTAAGATTCCCCAGGATGCTTTTACACCAAATATAAAAAATTTTCCAATAAACCAGATCATGCATATAACAAATAGTAACGATAACATATTCTACTCCTTCTGACTCCTGTTATGATTTGAATCATTCATTTTTTTGATTGTTTACTTGATATAAACTCAGATGTATTTCTCACACCGATTTTACTACTGAATTCTGGGTTCTTCTCTATTTTTTCAATCATCCGAATTATCCTTATTCTCTGTGCTGTATCCATCTGCTCACCTCATTCTAACAGTTCTGCCTTTTGATATTGTCAGTATAACCGGATAACTTTTCAAAATATATACCTAATACAAAGAATTGAACATATGTAATTCTCAATTTTCGAGGAATATTTAAAAAGACCCAGAGGGAATTGTTCCCTTCTGAGCCTATTGGTTATATAGCAGTATTTTTCATATTTGCTCTGATTTACTTTTTTTGTAATTTCTTCTCTGGAAATCTTCGAACCAAGGTGCATTCCTCGTTGCTTACACATATACGCTTTCATTGTTTCTATATTCTCATCAACACTTCCTGACTCAAGTGAGCACATTTGCGAATTGTTTTCCTTATTATTTACATGCCACACTTCCAGAGCAGAAATTTGCATATGTTTTATGCATAACTATTGTTCCATTTGAAAACTTAATATCAATATCATTTGCAGAACCATATCTAACTATTTTAGCTTTCATTCCATTTCTCATTATCTTCTCTGTCCATAACCGTTCATTTTTCAAAGTACGCCTCAGTTGCGGAATCCCAGGTTTACCTATAGCTCCGTGAATAAAATCCTCATATTTTCTATCTTTCACAATAGTGCCATCTTTAAATTTAACGGTGATATGATTTGCATCTTTTACTTCAATAATCTCCGCCTCCTCATTACCTCTGTTTTGAATTTTTTTATCCCCTATATGATTTCTTGCATAACAGGAAGGCACTGCTACACTACCTGTACTAAATCTTTTCCATCTTGTTTTTACTATTTCTCCATTATCAAACTTCACTTTGATATCATTACTCAAATTATATTCAATCACTTCTGCCATCATCCCATTCTTCATTTGTTTTCGTAAATTTAATCTTTGATTCTTTTTTGCCAGACTTGTATCTTTGGGATGTGAAATATTTCCTTTAACAAAACTTTGATAACATTTATGATATACAATTTCTCCATCCTCGAACTGTACAGTGATATTTCGACAACTAGACATTTTAATGATTTCTGCAACCATACCATTATTCATTTTTTTCTTTTCATATAAATGAATCGTTGCGCGTTTATTATTTGATACATATTCCTTTATTGTACGTTTATCTTTCTCAAAGTTTATAAACTTATCATCCTTTTTGAGAACATCTCTGACAAAACTTTTCAGGCAACATTCCAATGAAGCTGACATAAATCTACTATCCTCTAAAATATAGTTTCTTCCACTAACACCAGAACATCCCGGTTCTCTAAAACGATAAAGTTTTATTCCCAACTTTTCAACTATTTTATTCTTTCCTTCATCATCTTTATTTTTAGTATGAGAATATTCACCATCATACTCAATCGCTATTTTCAGCTTATCATTATATAAATCAAGCTCTTTCCCTTCTAAACCAACTCTGTCAGAACGCTTTGAACGTTGTGGAATTCGAACAAACCCCAATGACTCTAAATAAAATCTTAATACCAATTCATTTTGTGATACATTTCCTCCAGGAATTGTAGGATGTGCAATACTACCGATACAAAAATCCCGCCAGGATACTCCCGTTCTTTTTCCTCCATCTTCAAACAAAATATCCATATCATGACTCCCCCTGTATTCAATAACCTCAGCAGTCAATCCATTATTCATTACCTTTTTCTCGCCAATTCGCTCTTCTCTATTTCTTGGAGATTTAAAATGTTTTTCATAGTTGAAGTTTCCCTCAATAAAGTATCTCCAATTTTTTAACTTCATTTCTTTCCCATCACAAAATCTGATTATAAAATTTTCACAAGTACTATAACTTACAACTTGTGCCCTCTTTCCATCCCTGGATGTACTCTCTACCCCTATTCTTTCACTTGCTTTTGTTATGTATTTTCTCATTTACACGCCTGCATTCTAATTTGATAAGTGTTTCTTTCTAAAATCAAAAAATCCTGTTCTGTACACCAAAACATTATTTTTTGACTTCCTTTATTATATTTTTCTATATAAAGAAATTCCCAGAATACTTACTGCTATCACAATAAGAAATTTTCCAAATCCTGATATTGTATATTCTAGACCTCTCATACAAATAATCTATCTTCTCCTAAATATTTTTCTAGTCATTGCAATATAAAATTGCTTATACAGTCTCTCCCTTAAGAGTCCTGGTATTCTGGATAATATACAGAGCGACC
>ERZ772879.209-NODE-209-length-47929-cov-7.733739_pt1 | contig 47929 bp, 48 predicted proteins | sample MGYA00580582_ERZ772879 | MGnify/ENA primary metagenome ERZ772879 (study PRJEB29015, sample SAMEA2737682) | human gut metagenome | biome: human gut; feature: human-associated habitat; material: faeces | place: China | collected 2012 ... | reverse complement strand
TGACTCTGTACACAGCACTGGTTGAGATCTGTAAGACAGCAGCTCCGATGATCCCGTTCATGACAGAAGAGATCTATCAGAACCTGGTAAGAAGCGTGGACGAGAGCGCTCCGGAAAGTATCCATCTGTGTGACTTCCCGGTTGTAAATGAAGCACATATCGATACAGAGCTGGAAGCTAATATGGACAACGTTCTGAAGATGGTTGTTATGGGACGTGCATGCAGAAATACTGCAAATATCAAGAACCGTCAGCCGATCGGACAGATGTATGTAAAAGCTGATTTTGAAGTACCGGAATTTTACAAAGACATCGTAAAAGATGAATTAAATGTAAAGAATGTAACATTTACACAAGATGTTCGTGACTTTACTTCATATACTTTTAAACCTCAGTTAAAGACAGTAGGACCAAAATATGGTAAAATGTTAGGAGGTATTAAAGCAGCACTCGATAACCTCGAAGGAAATGCAGCAATGGATGAGTTAAATGCTACAGATGCCCTGAAGCTTGATATCAATGGACAGGAAGTGACTCTGTTCCGCGAAGATCTGTTGATCGAATCTGCACAGATGCCGGGATATGTATCTGAGAATGACAACGGAATTACAGTTGTTATGGATACAAACCTTTCCGAAGAACTTCTGGAAGAAGGATTTGTACGTGAGATCATCAGTAAAGTACAGACCATGCGTAAGGAAGCCGGATTCGAAGTTATGGATAAGATCGCAGTATCTTATGAAGGTACAGAAAAAGCAGAGAAAGTATTTGCAGACAATGCATCTACGATCGCAGATGAAACACTTGCACTGGAAGTTACAAAAGCAGCACCAGCAGGCTACACGAAAGAGTGGAAGATCAATGGAGAAGCTGTAACGATCGGTGTGGAAAAGAGATAATCAAAGCCCAGTTTTTTAGAAGGGAAGTAGAAAATGTATAATCCAAGATTTGAAAAAGACGTATTTAAAAGAGATGTACGGAACAATGTAAAGACATTGTTCCGTAAGGAAGTAGAAGAGGCAACTCCGCAGCAGTTGTTCCAGGCAGTTTCTTATGCTGTAAAGGAAGCCATCATCGATGACTGGCTTGCAACACAGAAACAGTATGAGAAAGACGATCCGAAGACCGTATATTACATGTCCATGGAATTCCTGCTCGGAAGAGCTCTCGGAAACAACCTGATCAACATGACGGCATATAAGGAAGTAAAAGAAGCTCTGGAAGAGATGGGAATCGACCTGAACGTGATCGAGGACCAGGAGCCGGATCCGGCACTTGGTAACGGTGGACTCGGACGTCTGGCAGCATGTTTCCTGGATTCTCTTGCAACACTGGGATATGCATCTTATGGATGCGGTATCCGTTACCGTTATGGTATGTTCAAGCAGAAGATCAGAGACGGCTATCAGGTAGAAGCACCGGATAACTGGTTAAAAGACGGCAACCCGTTCGAGCTTCGCAGACCGGAATATGCGAAAGAAGTACGTTTTGGCGGAAATATCCGTGTGGAATACGATGAGACAGGAAAGACACACTTCGTTCAGGAGAACTATGAATCTGTAATGGCGATCCCTTATGATTATCCGATCGTAGGATACGGCAACCACATCGTGAATACACTCCGTATCTGGGATGCAGAAGCGATCGTAGATTTCCAGTTAGATTCCTTTGACCGTGGAGATTATCACAAAGCCGTTGAGCAGGAGAACCTTGCGAAGAACATCGTAGAAGTGCTTTATCCAAATGATAACCACATCGCAGGAAAAGAACTGAGACTGAAACAGCAGTATTTCTTCGTATCAGCAAGTATCCAGGCTGCAATTACAAAGTTTAAAAAGAAACATGGTGATATCAGCAAACTGCCGGAGAAAGTAACATTCCAGATGAATGATACACATCCGACAGTAGCAGTAGCAGAGCTGATGCGTATTCTTCTTGATGAGGAGAATCTCGGATGGAATGAAGCATGGGATATCACAACAAAATGCTGTGCATATACGAACCATACGATCATGGCAGAAGCACTTGAGAAATGGCCGATCGATCTGTTCTCAAGACTCCTTCCACGTATTTATCAGATCATCCAGGAGATCGACCGCCGCTTTGTCGAGCAGGTAAGAGTACAGTATCCTGGTAATGAAGAGAAAGTAAAGAAGATGGCGATCCTGATGGACGGTCAGGTTAAGATGGCACATCTTGCGATCGTTGCAGGCTATTCTGTCAACGGTGTTGCAAAGCTGCATACAGAGATCCTGAAGAACCAGGAACTGAAAGATTTCTATCAGATGATGCCGGAGAAGTTCAACAACAAGACGAATGGTATCACACAGAGACGTTTCCTTATGCATGCGAACCCGCTGCTTGCCGACTGGGTAACAGAGAAGCTCGGAACAAAAGAGTGGATTACAGACTTATCTAAGATGAGCGGACTGAAGGAATGGCTGGATGACGAAGAGGCTCTGAAAGAATTCATGACGATCAAGTTCAAGAACAAAGAGCGTCTTGCAGCTTACATCAAAGAGCACAACGGTGTAGAAGTAGATCCAAGATCAATCTTCGATGTACAGGTAAAACGTCTTCACGAATACAAACGTCAGCTGCTGAATATCCTGCATGTAATGTATCTGTATAACCAGATCAAAGAGCATCCGGAGATGTCCTTCTATCCTAAGACATACATCTTCGGCGCAAAGGCTTCCGCAGGATATATCCGTGCAAAAGAGATCATCAAACTGATCAACTCAGTTGCGGATGTGATCAACAATGACCGCAGCATCAACGGCAAACTGAAAGTTGTATTTATCGAAGATTACCGCGTATCGAACGCAGAGCTGATCTTCGCGGCAGCAGATATCAGTGAGCAGATTTCTACTGCTTCCAAAGAAGCTTCCGGAACCGGTAACATGAAGTTCATGATGAACGGGGCACCGACACTCGGAACAATGGATGGAGCGAATGTAGAGATCGTAGACGAAGTTGGAATCGACAATGCATTTATCTTCGGACTGAGCGCAGATGAAGTTATCAACTACGAGCAGAACGGTGGATATAATCCATACGATATCTACAACAACGATCCGGATATCAGAAGAGTGGTAGACCAGCTGGTTGATGGAACTTATGCAAACGGTGATAAAGAGATGTATCGTGACCTTTACAACAGCCTTCTGAATAATCAGGGTGGTGCAAGAGCAGATATGTACTTTATCTTAAAAGACTTCCGTTCTTATGCGGATGCGCAGGCCCGTGCAATGGAAGCTTATAAAGACACAGACAAATGGGCTAAGATGGCTCTTAAGAATACCGCTTGCTGCGGTAAGTTCTCGGCAGACAGAACGATCCAGGAATATGTAGATGATATCTGGCATCTGGAGCATGTTGTGATCAATGAGGATGAACTGGAATATTAAAAAAAACCCTCTCATACCTTAAGGTATGGGAGGGTTTTTTTGTGCCAATGGGGACGGGGAAAGTGGCTCTGCTGTCGGGGAGGTGTGCAATATATGAGACGATACAGGATAATAAGTGAAAAAGTGAAACGGGCCGGCTGCTGGCTGCTTATCATAGTCTTGCTTCCGTATATCATAACCGTATTTATAAATGGACCGAAGATCATCACTGCTTCCAAAGCAGATGAAACGATGGTGAAAATAAAGAAAAACGGAAAGATGCCTGTGGAAGAGTATTGTATCGGAGTGCTGGCCAGGGATATGCCGGCAGATTATGAGAAAGAAGCGCTGAACGCACAGGCAGTGCTCATCCGGACAGAAGTATACCGCATGATTCAGGAAGCCGGTGGAGACGGTACACTGCCGGAAGAAGCGGCAGACGAATTCTGGACAGAAAAACAGATGAAATCTGCGTGGGGCATGCGGTATGCGGAAAATTACCGGAAGTTAAAAAACGCACTGGAATCTACTGCGGGACAAGTGCTGTTCTATGGAAATGGTCTGGCAATGACACCATTTTTTAATTTGAGTAACGGATATACAAGGGATGCAAAAGAGGTGCTTGGAAAGGAAGAGTACCCTTATCTGAAAATCGTGGAATGCCCCGGGGATGTAAATGCTGAGAATGAGATACAGACGGTGATACTGGAAGTGAAGAGTGAACAAAAAGGCGAAAATGAGGGAACTACAGGTATTGAAACGATGGATGTGGAGATACAGGAGACGGATTCCGTGGGATATGTATTGAAGATCCGCGTGGGAGACAAGGTAATGAGCGGGGAAGAATTCAGAAATAAATATCATCTGGCTTCCAGTTGTTTTACGCTGCAACCTTATAATGGAAAGTTAAGAGTAACCACAAGAGGAGCCGGTCACGGAATCGGTATGAGTCAGTACACAGCGAATGAGATGGCAAAAAAGAAACAAGGATATAGAAAAATATTAAAATATTTTTTTGAAGGAACGGATATAAAAGAAGTGACAGAAATTATAAAAAATGTATAACTACATCACGATCTGGCAAAAATATGGTCAGAGGTGGTGATGAAATGAAGAAAAACGAAAAAACGTCTATGTCCAAACGGCGTGCTACCGTGGCAGCAGTGTTATGTTTTGTGGCAGCAATTGCAATAGCAGGAACATATACATTTAATGATTACAGGAAAACGCAGAAAAATGAGCTGGCGAAGGCGGAAGAAAAAAGCAGGCAGAAAGAGACAAAGAAAGACAACAAAGAGAACAGCGATCTGACAAGAGAAACCGGAACATCAAAAGTAAAAAGTGAGAATACCGGAAGCAGTACAAAGAAAAGCGCAGCAGATGAGAGTACCGTTGATGAGAAAAACGGATCAGACGGAACCGGAATGACAGATCAGTCAGAGCAGAATGGAACGGGAACCCAGGCAACAGCAGGAAAGAGTCATAATATCAACTTTACAGAAGACAGCTACATCCTATGGCCGGTGAACGGGGCTGTGATCATGAGCTACAGCATGGATAAGACGGTATATTTCCAGACGCTGGATCAGTATAAGTATAATCCGGCCGTGATCATCGAAGGCGCAGAAGGAGACCAGGTGCTCTGCGGCGCACCCGGGATCATCAAGTCGATCGATGTCAGTGCACAGACGGGAACAACGGTCAATGTAGACATCGGAAACGGATACGAGCTGTTATACGGACAGCTGAAAGAAGTACCTGTGAAGGTCGGGGATTATGTAGAAGCGAAGAGTGTGCTTGGCTATGTGAGCCAGCCGACGAAGTATTACAGCAAAGAAGGCTGTAATGTATATTTTGAGATGCGCAAAAACGGACAGCCGGTGAACCCGGTGGAGTATACGGCGGATCAGGATTAAAAGAAAAGGACAGGGATTCCCGGAGATCTCTGTCCTTTTCTTGTGCGGTCCTTCTTTTTGAGGGGTGGATAAAATTGACTTTCCGCAGGATAACGGATAAAATAAAGTGGATTATTACAGGAAAAATCAGACCGATTGTGGATAAGTGGGGACAACTACATGAATTATACCTATATCATAAAATGTGCAGACAGTACGTTATACACAGGCTGGACAAATGATCTGGATAAGAGGATAAAAGCACACAACAGTGGAAAAGGTGCGAAATACACAAAGACCAGAAGACCGGTGAAGCTTGTGTATTACGAAGAACATGAGACGAAGAATGAGGCAATGAGCCGGGAATATGCGATCAAACAGTTGACACGGAGAGAAAAGGAACTGCTTATCCAAGGAAACGGAAACTTATGTGAAAAAGAGTGTGGATAAGCAGATCGAGATCGGAGAGAAGATCCCGAATGAATTCGAACTCGCAGAATAAGTAAAAATAAATGATATTAAGTGAAAAAAGCTGCCACCGGCAGCTTTTTTCATATGGATTTCATTAAAGTACAAAAGCATACATCACCACAAAGTGGCAGGCGCTTCCGGCCATCACAAACAGATGAAAGATCTCATGGCTTCCGAAATATTTGTGCTTACTGTTAAAGATCGGAAGCTTCAAAGCATAGATCACGCCGCCAACGGTGTAGATGATACCACCGGCCAGCAGCCATACGAAAGCCGCCGGACTTAAAGAATTCAGCAATTGTGTAAATGCCAGTACGCAGGTCCAGCCCATGCCGATATAAAGCACGGAGGAAACCCATTTCGGACAGTATACCCAGAATGCTTTGATCAGGATTCCGGCGATGGCAAATGACCATACGATCGCAAGAAGGATGATCCCGGTCCTGCCGCCAAGTACTAACAGGCAGATCGGAGTGTAGCTTCCGGCGATGAGAACGCTGATCATCATGTGATCGATCTTTTTAAGAATGGTATTTACTTTTTTTGATTTATCGAATGTATGGTAAGTTGTGCTTGCCGCATACAGTAAGATCAGACTTGCCGCATACACAGCAATTGCGATAATGTAAATCTTACTTGGTTCGCGCGCTGCTTTTAAAAGCAATGGGATTGCTGCGAATATTGCCATCAGCATTCCGATAAAATGTGTGATCGCACTTCCCGGATCTTTAATGTGTTCTTTTAACTGCTCTGCCATAGTCATGCACCTCCTGAATGTCGAAAATATGACATGTAGTTTTTAATACTATGTTTGCTATATGTGTATATTATACCAGGAAAAGAAAAAAATCAAGCAGAAAAGGAAAATATTTTTAAAATCAAAATAATCCTTTTCCGCTTGATTTTTTATATATCAGGTTCTAATTTATTTTCAGTGCGCCAGCTTCTTGGAGAAGTTCCATAGGTATTCTTGAATGCTCTTGAAAAATGTAACTGATTCGGATATCCGACGGCATTTCCAATATCCGCAATGGATAAAGAGGTTAGTTTCAGAAGCTCTGCAGCCTTCGTCATGCGGTAACTGATCAGGAATTCCTGAGGAGATTTTCCGATGGAGTCGTGAAAAATCTTTCCGAAATAACTCCGGTTCAGACCACAGAAAGAAGCAATGTCTTCAATGGTAATATTGTTCTGAAAATTTTGCTCAATATAAGATAATGCTTCTTTGATGTAAAAATCTCTGATCTTCCCGCTATGGTTCATGCGCACTGTAGCAGCAGAACGCATGAAATAATCCAAAAAGAGATACAAATGTCCGATTATATGGAACGGTGAATCGGAGGAGGAACCGGAATGTCTGGCAATATATAACATTTCGTTCATCATTTCATTGCGGAGATCTTTCGAACCGGCATGATAGACCGGATGATCCGGACTGAGTCCGGCAGTAGAGACAATCTCTTTGGCACGGAGTCCGTCAAATTCAATCCAGGTATATTCCCATGGGAGATCCTGATCTGCGATGTAAGTATTGATCTGATTAGGAAATAGCATAAAACCCTGTCCGCTTTTCACCTGATATTTTATTGTATTGCCGGAAGAATCGTCGGCCATTAAAGTTCCGGTTCCGGATATCACATAGTGAAAGATATAATGGTTTCTGGCGGCAGGTCCAAAAGAATGGGAAGGTTCACATTGTTCCCAGCCATACTGATAAAGTCCGATATCGACAAAATTTTCATTTTGGAAAACGGAAAATAAAAGATTACTCATAGGAATCCTCCTTTTTAAAACAGTATATACCAAAATGCTAGATAACTTCAATATATAACGGAAAAAATCGCATTTTGCAATAAAATATATAATATGAGGATATTTATAGACGCATAATGGTATGTTACAATTTAATTGTAAATAAGAAACGAAAAAAACCTGACGATGAAAACAAGAGAATATCCCGGGAAAGGTTCAAAATCAGGAAGGAACGGAGCAAAAGGAGTGTGAAAACATGCATAGGAAGTACAGGAAACTGGTAAGTGCCGGACTGGTTCTTACGATGGCTGGGGCTATGACGTTGCAGGGATGCGGACAAAAGGAAGAGACAGGAAAGACAGAAATAGAACTTGTGCAGTATAAGCCGGAAGCAGTAAAAACATTTGAGAAAATAGAAGAAGAATTCAACCGTACACATGATGATATTCATCTTACAATTGAATCTCCGAATGATGCAATGACGGTTTTGAAGACGAGATTTATCAGGGAGGATAATCCGGATATTATTGGAATCGGAGGAGACGTGAACTATTCAAACTTTATCGATTCTGACATGTTGATGAATATTTCCGACTATAAAGGTCTGGAAAATATTAAAGAGGCATATAAAGAAATTGATAAAAATCTGGAATTTGTTCCGGAAAAAGGAACTTATGCGGTACCATACGTTGCAAATGCAGCAGGAATTCTTTACAACAAGGAAATGTTCGAAGAACATGGATGGAAAATACCAACTACATGGGATGAACTCATGAGCCTGTGTCAGGAGATACAGAATGCAGGAATCCAGCCATTTTATTTTGGATTTAAAGATACATGGACTTGTCTTGCACCGTGGAATGCGGTTGCAGTAGATCTTGCACCTGCAGATGTGTGTGCGCAGGTGAACCGCGGAAAGACAACATTTTCGAAAGAATATAAAGAAGTGGCAGAACGTATGCTGGAGCTGCTTCCATATGGACCGGATGACCCGTTTGCATATGATTACAATGGGGCATGTACGGCATTTGCAAAAGGTGAATCCGCAATGTATACGATCGGAAGTTATGCAATTCCACAGATCCAGACGGTGAATCCGGATATGGAGATTGATTCATTTGTAATGCCGGCAAGTAATAACAAGGAAGAAAATAAGTTGAACTCAGGAATAGATCTTCAGTTCTGCGTAATGCAAGACTGCAAAAATAAAGAGGCAGCATATGAAGTGTTAGATTTTCTCCTGGAAGATGAGAATGTACAGGCATATCTGGATGCGCAGAAGGCAGTTCCTTGTAAAGAGGGAGATTTTGAACTGCCATCAACCCTTGAAGGAATGAAAGAATATATAAAAGAAGGAAAAATGTCAGACTACCAGGATCATTATTATCCATCGGAAATGGCAGTAGATGCCCAGATCCAGACATTCCTGATGAAAAAAGACAGCGAGGCATTTCTTAAGAAATTTGATACAGACTGGGTAAGATATAATCGTGATATTATCCGTAAAGTGGAAGATTACGAGAAATCGCATAATGACTAAGAGAGATAAGTTACCGGTAATACGGAAGTTCAAGGAGTTAGTATGATGAAAAAGAATAAATTAAATGATAGAAAGCGGACATTTCTTCTGATCACGATTCCGATTGTTGCATTATTTTTCTGCTTCAATACGCTGCCGCTGATCAAAGGTGTAATCTATAGTTTTACCAATTTTAAAGGATATGGAAGTTACGACTGGGTAGGTCTTCGTAATTATAAAGACCTGTTTACCGATTCCAGGGTCGGAGGCTCATATATCTTTACATTTAAGTTAGCAATTGCGGCGACAATTTTGACAAATGTATTGAGTCTTTTGCTGGCACTCGGACTAAATAGCAAGATTAAGTTCAAAAGCGCACTCAGAGGTGCATATTTTATCCCGAATGTACTGGGAGCATTGGTAGTAGGATATATTTTCAACTATTTCTTTACGTATATCCTCCCTGTATTTGGAAAAATGATCGGAAGTAAGACATTTAGTTCCAGTATGCTTTCTAATACAAATCTTGCGTGGATCGCGATTGTGATCGTGTGTGCATGGCAGTCGATAGCAATGAACACAATCATTTATATTTCGGGACTTCAGACAGTTCCGGAGGATGTATATGAAGCAGGTGCCATTGATGGTGCTACAGGATGGAAGAAATTCAGGAACCTGACATTTCCACTGATCATTCCATTTTTCTCTATTAATATGGTTCTGAGTGTGAAAAACTTCCTGATGGTATTTGATCAGATCATGGCATTGACAAAAGGAGGTCCTGCCCAGAGTACAGAATCCATCTCATACCTGATCTATAATAACGGAATGAGCGGCGGACAGTTTGGATTCCAAAGCGCAAATGCAGTTATTTTCTTTATCGTGATTGTAGTGATTTCGGTAATGCAGTTGACTATCACCGGTAAGAAGGAGGAACAGTTGTAATGAAAAAAGTTGGGAAAGAAAGAATAAACTGGCCTGTAACGATTCTTTTGATCACAGGGCTGATCACTGTAATATTTCCATTATATATGACGGTTGTCATTGCGCTGAAGAAACCTTCGGAAATGACGAATGATGTCGCAGGAATCTTATCACTTCCAAAGCATTTCAGTCTGAGTAATTTTACAGAGGCGATGAAAGTGACAGATTTCTGGAACTCATTGGGAAACAGTCTGCTGATCACAGTTGTGACGGTAGTGCTTGCAATTCTGATTCATTCACTGCTTGGGTATGCAATTGCAAGAAATAAGGCACATAGTAAATTTTATAAGTTTATTTATTTTTATGTTGTCAGTGGTATGTTCGTACCTTTCGCAATCCTGATGATGCCGGTTGTAAAACAGACGGCGCAGATGGGACTTGCGAACAGAGCAGGAGTGATCATCTTATATCTGGTATTTTATATGCCGATGAATGTGCTGCTGTATTCCGGATATCTGACAAACATTCCGAGAGCGCTGGAAGAGGCAGCATGCGTGGATGGAGCAAGTACATGGACAACTTATTGGAAGATCATCTTTCCGATCATGAAACCAATGCATGCAACGGTTGCGGTTCTGACAGCACTTGGAACATGGAATGACGTTATGACACCGTTGGTTATTATGTCAGGCACAGGAAAGAATACACTGCCGCTGGCACAGCTTAATTTCCAGACACAGTTTGGAACGAACTATAATCTGGCATTTGCCTCTTACCTGTTGGCACTTCTGCCGATACTGATTTTCTATCTGATCTGTCAGAAGCATATCCTGAACGGTGTGGTAAATGGAGCTGTAAAATAAAGAAAATACAAACCGGACAAAAGACACAAAAAGGAGACTGGAAAATGGGAATTGTTTACAGTAAAGCAGACAGGACATTTACAATACAGACAAAGAATACAACGTATCAGATGCAGGTGGACCCTTATGGGTTCCTCCTGCACCTGTATTATGGAAAGAAAACAGATGGAAGCTGCATGGATTATCTGCTGACGTATTATGACAGGGGATTCTCTGGAAATCCGTTTGATGCAGGGGATGACAGAACATATTCTATGGATGCACTTCCGCAGGAGTATCCTTCCTATGGAACCGGAGATTACAGAAGCACGGCACTGATCGTTGAAAATGCAGATGGAAGTACAGCGTGTGATCTGCGTTACCGTTCGCATCACATTTTCAATGGAAAATATAAGATTCCGGGTCTTCCGGCAGTCTATGCGGATGAGACGGAGAGCCAGACACTGGAGATCGTAATGGAAGATGCGGTTACAGGCGTAGAAGTTACATTGCAGTATGGTGTGCTTCCTGATTATGATGTGATCACAAGAAGCGAGAAGATCGTTTATCGTGGCGAAGGAAAGATATGTATCAGGAAAGCGCAGTCTGCATGTCTGGATTTTGTTCAGGGAAAATATGATCTTCTGACATTTTACGGAAGACATGCAATGGAGAGAACGATGCAGAGAGAGCCGGTCACACATGGAAGTCATGTGATCGGAAGTGTGAGAGGAACTTCGAGCCATCAGTATAATCCGATGATGATTCTTGCGGATGAGAATACGACGGATCAATATGGAAATTGTTATGCAATGTCTTTCGTATATAGTGGAAATTTTAAAGGTGAGACACTGAAAGATCAGTTTGGACAGACACGTGCGCTTATGGGGCTGCAGGATGAGATGTTCTCGTATCCGCTGGCAGAAGGAGAAACATTCTATACACCGGAGGTACTTCTTACTTTTTCCGGAAGTGGAATGAACCTTCTTTCACAGAATCTGCACAGATGTATCAGACAGCATATCTGCAGAGGAAAGTACAAAGAAAGTGTCCGTCCGGTTCTGGTGAACAGTTGGGAAGCATCTTACTTTGATTTTGATGGTGATACCTTATACGAACTGGCAAAAGAGGCAAAGCATGCAGGCATTGACATGCTGGTGCTGGATGACGGCTGGTTTGGAAAACGTGATGATGATAACAGCGGTCTCGGGGACTGGTTTGTCAATGAGAAAAAGCTTGGGGGGACACTGGGAGATCTGATAAAGAAGATCAATGATCTGGGTGTAAAATTCGGAATCTGGGTGGAGCCGGAGATGATCTCGGAAGACAGTGATCTGTACAGAGAACATCCGGACTGGGCACTTACTATTCCGGGAAGGAATCCGGTTCATGCAAGAAATCAACTGGTGTTGGATTTCTCGAGAAAAGAGGTTGTAGATCATATATTTGATCAGATCTGTAAAGTCCTGGATCAGGGAAATATTGAGTATGTGAAATGGGATATGAACCGGAGCCTTATGGATGTGTTCTCTAGAGGAACCGAAGATCAGGGAAGGGTCATGTATGATTACGTTCTTGGACTATATGATTTTCTGGAAAGGATCGTGACAAGATATCCGGATCTGCTGATCGAAGGATGCAGCGGCGGCGGTGGAAGATTTGATGCCGGAATGATGTATTATACACCGCAGATCTGGTGCAGTGATAATACAGATGCATTGGACAGATTGCAGATCCAATATGGTACTTCATTCGGTTATCCGGTATCCGCTGTAGGGTCACACGTATCAGCAGTGCCGAATCATCAGACAGGAAGGATCACATCTCTGCATACCAGAGGTGTAGTGGCAATGGCCGGAACATTCGGATATGAATTGAATCTTGGAAAACTTTCCGAAGAAGAGAAGCAGGAGATCCGCTTACAGGTGGAAGAATACCGGAAGTTCGCACCACTGATCCAGACGGGATTGTACTATCGGTTGTCTGATCCTGCGAGGGAGGAATATGCAGCATGGGCATTTGTATCCGAAGATCAGAAAGAAGTTCTTCTGAATGTCGTACTGCAGGAAATTCATGGAAATATGACCGTGAATTATGTAAAGCTTCAAGGATTGAAATGTAGTGCGATCTATCGTGATACGGAAACAGGAAAGAGCTATAATGGTGCAGCACTTATGGAAGCAGGAATTCCGATGCCTGTGGAAATGGGAGAATTCAAGGCATACCAGATGCATCTGACAGCAGAAGAGTAGAGTATAAAAATGGGAAAAAGAGTAGAAAAAAATAACAGTATTTTTCAATATAGGTTAGAGAAACATCATGATGAGCTCAGGTGGCTTTACATGGAACTTTATCAGAACGATGATATGTTCGCGGAATTGTGTTCCAAGATGTATGAGTATTACAGACAACGGAGTAGCAAACTGAAAGAAAGAGATGCAAAAAGAGAGCAGGAAGCCGGCTGGTATCACAGGAAAGATATGCTTGGCATGATGCTTTATATAGATAATTTTGCGGGAAATATGCAAGGTGTAAAAGAAAAGATTCCGTATCTGAAAGAATGCAACATTAATTGTCTTCATCTTATGCCTTTCCTGGATACGCCGGAAGGCAGATCTGACGGCGGTTATGCGGTGGCAGATTTCCGTAAGGTACGTCCGGATCTCGGTACGATGAAAGATCTTGCAGAACTGACAGAAAAGTGTCATGAGGAAGATATCAATGTGTGTATGGATTTTGTTATGAATCATACGTCAGAAGATCATGAATGGGCGAAACGGGCAAGAGCTGGCGAAGGAGAGTATATGAGCCGGTATTTCTTCTATGATAATGATGAGATACCGAAGAAATACGAGGAGACAGTACCGCAGGTATTTCCGACAACAGCTCCTGGAAACTTTACGTATCTTCCGGAGAATGGCCATTATGTAATGACAACATTTTATCCGTATCAGTGGGATCTGAATTACCGCAATCCGAGAGTGTTTAATGAGATGATGTATAACTTCCTGTATCTGACAAATCAGGGAATAGATATTGTGAGAATTGATGCGGTGCCATATATCTGGAAAGAACTAGGAACTACCTGCAGAAATCTCAAACAGGTACACACAATCGTCCGTATGATGCGTATGATTGCAGAAATTGTATGTCCGAGCGTATTACTTCTTGGTGAAGTTGTAATGGAACCGGAAAAAGTAGTGCCGTATTTTGGGACGATAGAAAAACCAGAATGTCACATGCTTTATAATGTGACTACCATGGCAACGACCTGGAACAGCATAGCGGCACGAGATATCCGATTGTTGAAAAAACAGATGGATGTTCTGAATCATCTGCCGAAACAGTATGTATTTTTAAACTATCTGCGCTGTCATGATGATATCGGATGGGGACTGGATTATGAGACCCTGAAACAGTGGGGGATGGAAGAAATCCCGCATAAGCGTTACCTGAATGATTATTTTACAGGGAAAATAGCGGGAAGTATAAGCCGCGGAGAATTGTATAATGATGATCCGGTAACGCAGGATGCACGTTTCTGTGGGACAACGGCATCGATGTGTGGAATTGAAAAAGCCGGATTTGAACAAAACAAAGAAGCAATGGAAACTGCGGTCAGGGAAGATCTTATGCTGCATGCATATATGTTGACACAGTCGGGTATCCCGATGTTATACAGTGGCGATGAACTGGGGCAGGTGAACGACTATAGTTATAAAGAAGATCCTGCTAAGTGTGCAGATTCAAGATACATCCATCGTGGTAAGCTGCAGTGGGAGCTTGCAGAGAATAAGAATGATTCCACAACTGTTCAGGGAAGTATCTTCCAGACTCTTGACCGGCTGGAAAAGATCCGCAGACAGGAAATAACATTTGATAAAGATGCAGATGTGTATACATACGATGTGCATGATGACAGTGTCCTTTGCATATTACGTGAATATAAGGGAAGAAGATTTTTTGGAATATTCAACTTCAGTGATCAGGAGAAGACAGCGTGGATGCAGGAAGATGGAGTATATCGTAATCTGCTGACGAGTGAAAAGATGGAATTAAAAGATATAAGATTAAGAGGGTACGACTTCCTTTGGTGTGAAAAATAAACTGGCCTGTATGGAAATGTTACAACTGGCTGTTTGGACGAATCCACTATCGTGCTAATATATTCAGCAGAATTTATTTTTCATTACATATTACAACAGGAAGGAAGAGTACAATGAGTACAAATACAGCAGCAGGAAAGACCATTCATAATGATAAGGTGAAGAATCTGGTGATCACGGCATTCTTTACAGCAATTACATTTCTTGGAATCCAGTCGTTCAGGATTCCGCTTCCGGCAGCAGTCGGAACACCATTTCTTCATTTCGGACATATATTTGTCGTAATGGGATTGTTACTTCAGGGAGGAAAAAGAGGAGCCGTATCCGGAACGCTGGGACTTACCATCTTTGATATGTTAAATGGATATATGCAGGATGCGCCAAAGACGTTTGTTGAGACGGCGCTGAAGTGTCTGATCGTCGGAGCACTCTTTGTGATGCTGAAGAAAAAGACAGCCGGTGATAAAAAGAAAGAATACGGAGCAGCGATGATCTGTGCTGTGGTTTACGGATGCATCAACGTGATCATGGAATTTATTATGGGAACCATATCTATGATGATCATGGGAAGTGGATTCGCAGCGGCTGCGGTGGGAGCATTTACATCTCTTCCGGCTACGGTGATCAATGCAGTCTTTATGGTGATCGCAATTGCGGTTCTGTACCAGCCGGTGAAAAAGATCTATGTGCGCATGGCATAGAGCAGGATAGTGGAAAAAATAATGAATGAACAAAAAAGAGCGGATACTCCTTAAGTGGTGTATCCGCTCTTCTTCTGATATCAGAATCCGTTATTCTTATCCGAAATATCTCTTGAGAAGTCCTTCGAAAGCTCTTCCGTGACGGGCCTCATCTTTAGCCATCTCATGAACTGTGTCATGGATCGCATCCAGATTAGCGGCTTTTGCACGTTTTGCAAGATCGAACTTACCAGCTGTAGCTCCGTTCTCGGCATCTACACGCATCTCAAGGTTCTTCTTTGTGCTGTCTGTAACAACTTCGCCAAGAAGCTCTGCGAATTTAGCAGCGTGCTCAGCTTCTTCCCAGGCAGCTTTTTCGTAGTATAATCCTACTTCAGGATAACCTTCTCTGTGGGCAACTCTTGCCATTGCAAGATACATACCAACTTCTGAACATTCTCCTTCGAAGTTCGCTCTTAAATCAGCTAAGATATCTTCGCTGACACCTTTTGCAACACCTACAACGTGCTCTGCAGCCCATTCTCTTTCACCTGTCTGCTCTTTGAACTTATCAGCCGGTGCGTGGCAGATTGGACATTCAGCCGGTGCAGCTTCTCCTTCGTAAACATATCCGCATACTGTACATACAAATTTTTTCATAATGTTGTTCTCCTTTTCTTTGAAATAATTTTTTGATTTATTAAAATTAATATTAGTAATTGTTACTGATATTAATTTAGCACGATATTACTATTTTGTCAATTAGTTTTTGATAAATTTTATTATTTATTCTCGTTCTTTTTCTTTATACAGTCGGCACAAAGACCATGGAAAAGTGTGTTGTGAGATTCGATAATTCCATCAAAACATGCGTTGGCATCTTCGTTGATCTTCTGGATATAAGAATCATCCATTTCCAGATCGAATACTTTTCCGCAATTCGTGCATACTACATGGTAATGAGGTTCACAGCGCCCATCAAAACGGTCGCCACCGGCAGGTGTCGGAATCCGGAGTGCTTCACCGATGTCGGCAAGCAGATTCAGGTTGCGGTAGACGGTTCCGAGGCTGATATTCGGAAATTCTTCTTTTATATGAAGATATACGGTATCAGCCGTAGGATGTGCGGTTGTGTGTAATAAATACTCTTTGATAGAGGCTCGCTGTTTACTGTATTTTAAAGCAGCCATAACATCCTCCTTCCAATAACGATAATAATTACTATAATTGATATCTTTAGTATAGTGTTGTTTATATCATTTGTCAATAAGGAGAAATAAATGTAACAAAATGTAATAAAATAAAAAAATGAAACGAATGGAAGATAGAGGAATATCAGATGATACGCTTGAAAATAAAAGAAATACTTGACAAAATGTATTCAGATGATATAATAACAAACGTAACATATGTAACAATTCTGTAACAATTACAAAAGACGAGAAAACATAAAGGAGGGAGTTTATGGATTCGATTCTTAAAAAAGGAGTGCTCCTGGTTAGTGTGACCGGGATCATGACAGCATTTCCAATGGTGGTGCATGCTGCAGACATAGATGATACGCAGAATATACCAGCGGCGGAAAGCACACAGATATTGGAAGATTGTTACACATCAGATAAGACAATATCGGTAAAAGATCATCTTGTACCGGAACAAAAGGGTGAGTATTCAGATATGGCATTCGCAAATGTACAATCGTTTCTTTATATAAGAAGTGAACCAACAACAGACAGCGAATGGGTTGGAAAACTATATCCGGATTATGCGGCAAAGATCACCGGTCCTGTGGGAGAATGGACGAAGGTTGAGTCGGGAAATGTGACCGGGTATGTGTATTCCAGATATATAACGGTAGGAAATGAGGCACAGAAGAAAGCAGAAGAGTTAGTGCAGAACAATGACACGGGAAATGCAGAAGATGCATTTACGTATGCCGAATCGAGAGAAGAAGAGGCGGCAAGATTTCAAAAGGAGCAGGAGGAGCAGAAGGCGCAGGCTGCGGGAAACGGGCAGGCAATTGTAGATTATGCGTGTCAGTTTATCGGAAATCCGTATGTATGGGGAGGTACGAGCCTCACAAACGGGGCGGATTGTTCCGGATTCGTACAGTCGGTATTTGCACATTTTGGAATCGCACTTCCGCGTACGACATGGGATATGGAGAATGCGGGAACGGCGGTAAGTTACGATCAGGCAGTTGCGGGAGACATTATCTTATATAATGGCCATGTAGGAATCTATATGGGAAATGGGCAGATCGTAAATGCGATCAACAGTGCAAAAGGAATCGGGATCCTGCCGGCAACCTATACGAATATTGTGACCGTAAGACGGCTGATATAAGAAAAGAGACCGGAGGAATTTATGAAAAATTCCCCGGTTCTTTTTTTATCCACATTATCCACATGAATTGAAAGTTATCCACAATATACAAAATCCACAAAAATCGATATATTTCTGCAAAAAACAAAAAATACAAAAAAATTCATGAAAAAAGTTATCCACATCAAAAAATGCAAAAAATGTAGAAAAATGGGGATTTTCACAAAGTTATCCACGTTATCCACACCCAAATCGGGAAAAACGGGGGATTATTCGGGGATAGAAAAAGAACGCACGTTTTGTAGAGTTGTTATAAAAATGAAGAAATGTCGAAAAAAAGAGTTATCCATATTGACATTTGAGTAGTCAAATATTAAGAATAAATTTGCGGAAAATGTTTACACAATGGTAAAAAGCTACTATAATGGAAACACTGAAATAAAAAGGAGGCGATAAGATGGCACAGATTACAAAAGACATGACATTTGGTGAACTGCTTTCCAAATATTATTCTACATGTCCAAAGCTTGTTGACGATCTGATGGAAGCAGGAATGGGATGCATCGGATGCCCACATTCTCAGATGGAATCTATCGAAGAAGGCGCTATGGGACACGGAATTGATCCAGACCTCTTAGTTGCAAAACTGAATGCAACACTGGAAGCAAGCCAGGCATAATATAAAAATAACTACAAAAAACTCTACAGGATTCCTGTAGAGTTTTTTGCAGTTATTTGTAAAGAACTGCCGCTAGCAGATCTTTATGACAATTCCGGATCATAATTCCGGCTAAATATTGGCGAGCTGCTGAACCGCATCTCCGGAAAGAAATGTCTTGCAGTGTTCTTCCAGGAACGCGAAAGTTGCGCCGGACGCTCTTTCTAAAGCACCGTATTCAGACAACATATTGCAGATCCGATTGAAATCTGCGGCGGAGTGATCGGACCGGGCAAGTGCCAGCAGATACATCTCCTCCTGTTCGTCTTTGTATAAAGTATTGGAACCGTGGTACATCGGAGCCAGAAGTCTGGCGGCTTTCAGTACATTCTCCATCACAGGGAAAGAAAAGAGCCGGATATTGTTACCGGAATCCTTTTTTTCTGTATCATCACCGGAAGCAGATGTGGTATCCGAGGCAGACTTCACTGCCTGTGCTTCAAATGATTCCTGAACCTTTCCGAGCAGATCGAGTAAACCTTCTGCTCCTTCCAGCTTGCCCGGAGTATTCTTTTTCCTGGCATCAGCAATGGAAGAAGGTGCAAATTTTGAAAATCTGGTATCGAGTTCCTCAGGATCCTCGACTTTTGTAATTATCAGCACGATCGAATCGGCGGAAGGGATTGCCTCTATCATGAGAGGAATGTCTTCTGCTTCGAATCCGAATTCGAAGGCTGCCTGTTGCATCATATCGCGGAAAAGTGATTTTGCTTTTTCGGTTCCGTATGCCAGTTCACTGAGCTGTAACTGACGGTCAGCCAGATCGGCGCGTGTCAAAGTACAACGGATCTGGTTGTCACTGATTTTTTCAATCTTCATAATCATCACTTCCTTCTAAAATAGTATATCATAGAAAATGTTTGATGTTCAATAAATTTAGTATAAACAAAACGGAATAATAAAATAAAAAAAGACTTGATTCTTCAAATTTTATCAGATATAATGACGCTACTGGAAGATAGTTTTCCCTGATAACTATGTTGTTAGAACCAATAAGGGAGAATTTCTTGAATTTTAATTTTGGGGACGGAACAGAACGCCGTACCAGGCATTTATATTTCAATTCCACGTTCCGGGTGGGATGGATCTATCAAAAGCAAATCAGATTACACAGCCGTTTCAGGCAGACATTTCACAGTATAATTTTGACATAATATGAAAAATATTTAATTGCCGGGGACTATTTCCAGTTGAAACATAATTTGTTGCTGCATAAAAACAGCATTGTATCACGGGCATCTCCTTCGCTGCAGATATGCGCAACATCCATAGTTATCATCCGGTAAAAAGGAGGAAGGAACATGGGGGACAATGACGAATGGAAGAATATGTTCCAGGAACTGACAGGCTATGAAAAGAAAAATATAAGCCTCAGGATCAATGGAATACCAGCCAGCCCCATGCAGATTGTACAGGCACATACGATGTGTGAAAATCAGGCATATATGAGAGATTATGTGCTCAATGACAAAGGTGATGTAAAAGAGTTGTGGTTTCAGAATATAGCAATTTAATCAGGAAAAATATGTAAATACCCCGCAGATTAAGACGAAAGTTTTAAGGAAAATGTCGAAATATAATGACGTGTATCTTACGTTTTGTTATAATGTGACCTGTAGGAGGTGCAGCATGGAAGACAGAGGAAGAAGTAGCCGCACATATGAAAACCGAAGAACATATGGAAAATCACAGGGAAGAAGACCGTCAGATAATCATCCGCCAGGAAGACAGAGAACTCCGGCGGAGCGTGCGCGTATGCGGCGGAGAAGAAAAAGACAACGCATGATACGATTTGTCCTGTTGATCATATTAATCATTGCAGCAATTGCAGGAATCATTTTGTGGAAACGTTACAGCCCATCAAAAGAACAATATGATATGAAGAAATATTATGGGATAGAAAAGGATGGACAGGTTGGTATCACGGTGGATAATAAAGTCGTGGAGGCAGAAGGAAAACTGGCAGGTGGAAAAGTATATGTTGCATATAATATTGTAAGAGATTATATCAACAGCCGGTTCTACTGGGATCCGAATGAAAATGTTCTGTTGTATATGCTCCCGGAAGATATGATATCGGTAGATGTCGGCAGTAAGGATTACTCTATATCCAAAAAAAAGAAAAGCGAAGATTACGTTATTTTAAAAACAGAAGGAAACACAGCATATATTGCATTGGATTTTGTCCAGCAGTACACGAATATTGATTATGAAGTGTCAAATAATCCGGATCATGTTATGATCAGGACAAAATGGGGAAAAACGGATGTTGCAACTGTGAAAAAGAATACACAGGTGCGTTATCAGGGCGGAGTAAAGAGTCCTGTGCTGGCAGAACTTAAGAAAAAAGATGAAGTAACAGTTGTTGAGAGTGAACAGAACTGGAAAAAAGTACGCACAGCAGATGGTGTGATCGGATATGTAAAGAACAAGGCTCTGAAGAACGAAGAAAAGAAGAATATTACCAGAAAGTTTGAAGAGCAGGATTATTCTAATATCAGCAAAGATTACACGATCAATATGACATGGCATAATGTGACGAACCAGGATGCGAACAATGCGGTGGCGCAGAGGATCGCCCAGACGAAAGGGCTTACGACACTGGCTCCGACATGGATCCATGTGGCAGATACGAACGGTAACATCAGCTCTATCGCATCGGCAGATTATGTGAGTTACGCACATAAGCAGAATGTGGAAGTGTGGATGACCGTCAGGGATTTTGACGGAGGCATCAGTTCGGAGAAGGAATCTTACGAACTGCTCAGCTATACATCCAGACGTGAGACATTGATCACGCAGCTGATCGCAGAGGCACTCCGTGTCGGCGTTGATGGTATCAATGTAGACTTCGAAAAGATTTCCGATAAGTGCGGAGAACATTATATTGAATTTATCCGTGAATTATCGGTAAAATGCAGACAGAACGGACTGGTGTTGTCGGTGGACAACTATGTTCCAAAGAGCTTTAACACACAGTATGACCGTAAAGAGCAGGGAATTGTAGCAGATTATGTAGTGATCATGGGATATGATGAGTATTATGCAGGTTCGCCTGAAGCAGGGCCGGTATCTTCTTACAATTATGTAAAAGAAGGAATCACAGAGACGTTAAAAGAGGTTCCGGCGGAGAAGGTTATCAGCGGTATTCCGTTCTTTACACGTCTGTGGAAAGAGACTCCGAAGACGGAAGAAGAACTGAAGAGTGATAAAGGAACGGATGCGGAACAGTATTCTGCAACCGTAGAGAGTGATGCATATGGTATGGATAATGCACAGGCCGTCGTCAAACAGGCCGGAGTCGATACGACCTGGGATAAGAAGGCCGGACAGAACTATGCCACATGGGAAGCAGACGGATCCAAATATGAGATCTGGCTGGAAGACAGCAAATCAATCGAAGCAAAGCTCAAACTCATGAAGAAATATAAGCTTGCAGGTACAGCTGAGTGGTCTCTTGGACAGGAGAGTTCGGATATCTGGAATCTGATCCAGAAATATGTCAATTAATCAAACAGAATAACAGATAAAATATCTCTTGCAGTCATATAGTAGAATATATGAATTGCAGGAGGTATTTTTATTTGTGGAAAAAAATAGAATTTGCAATAGTATTGCTGCTGCTGGCGGTACTTATCATGATGAGTAATCATCTGGAGGAAATGGTATCAAGCGGAAGGGTTACAGGAAGGAATCCATGTATTGTCCTGGACAGCGGACACGGCGGAGAGGATCCAGGAAAGATTGGTGTGAATCAGGCAAAAGAAAAGGATGTAAATCTGAAAATTGCAAAAAAGACAAAAGAGAGACTGGAGAAAAAGGGATGGAAGGTCGTCATGACAAGAGAAAAGGATGTAATGCTTGGAGATCCGGCTGCAGGAAATAAAAAAATCCATGATATGAAAGCGAGAGTGGAACGGATCAATAAGACGATGCCGCAGGCTGCGGTCAGTATCCATCAGAACAGCTATCAGGATGCGCAGATCCACGGGGCGCAGGTCTTCTATTATTCACATTCGGAAGAGGGAAAGCGAATGGCCGAAGTGATGCAGAAAGCACTGCTGAAGGCAGATGAAGAGAATACCAGACAGGCAAAAGCGAATGATACCTATTATCTTCTGAAACGGACGGAAGTACCGACGATCATTGTGGAGTGCGGATTCTTAAGTAACCCGGAAGAAGCCGCAAAGCTGGTCAGTCCAAAGTATCAGGAGAAGCTTGCGGAAGCGATCGCAGAAGGAATCCTTGCTTGTATGGAAAACTAGAGTGTAGTATAATAACAATCATGAAAACAATATTAGAAAAAATTGATAAAAATCAAAATAATACAGATATTATAAGAGAAGCAGGACGGATCTTAAAAGAAGGAGGTCTGGTTGCATTTCCCACAGAGACCGTATATGGTCTGGGAGCAGATGCATTGAATGAAGATGCGGCCAAGAAGATATATGCCGCAAAAGGAAGACCGTCTGACAACCCTTTGATCATTCATATCACGAATATGAAAGCACTGGAAAAAATTGTTTCCGAAGTCCCGGAAAAGGCTGTAAAGGTTGCTGAAAAATACTGGCCGGGGCCGCTTACAATGATATTTAACAAAAGTGATATTGTGCCGTACGGAACCACCGGAGGGCTGGATACGGTAGCTGTCCGGATGCCGGTAGATGAGATCGCAAGAGAAGTGATTGATGCGGGCGGCGGATACATTGCGGCACCGAGCGCGAATACTTCCGGACGGCCGAGTCCGACAACCGCACAGCATGTAGCAGAGGATCTTACCGGAAGGGTAGACATGATCGTAGACGGCGGGGCAGTAGAGATCGGGGTAGAATCTACAATACTGGATATGACGGTAGAACCACCGATGATCTTAAGACCGGGAGCCATTACAAAAGAGATGTTCGAGGAAGTGATCGGAGAAGTCACGATCGACAGGACGCTGATCAGACCGGACAGCAAGCAGGTTCCGAAAGCACCGGGAATGAAGTATCGTCATTATGCACCGAAAGCGGATCTGACCATTATAGAAGGTCCACTGGAGAAGGTGACGGCAGAGATCAATAAGCGTGCAAAAGAAAAGTCCTGTGCAGGATATAAAGTCGGCATTATCGGAACGGAAGAGACTGTGGCAGAATATAAGGCCGGTGACGTAAAATGCATCGGAACCAGAGCGGATGAATCAACCATCGCCGCAAATCTGTTCGGGATCTTAAGAGAGTTTGATGACGATCAGGTAGATTATATCTACAGTGAGTCGTTTGATACTGCAGGAATCGGAAGTGCAATTATGAACCGTCTTCTGAAAGCTGCAGGACATCATATAGAAAAATTGGTATAGAATCATTTCACAACAAGGAGGAGAAACATGTCAAAAGTACAGGTTATGGATCACCCGTTGATTCAGCACAAGATCAGCTACATCAGAAGCGAAGAGGTAGGGTCAAAAGAATTCAGAGAGATCGTTGGGGAGATCGCATCATTAATGTGTTATGAAGCAACAAGAGATCTGAAACTGGAGGATGTCAGGATAAAGACACCAATCTGCGAGATGGTGGGAAAACAATTAAGCGGTAAAAAGTTAGCAGTAGTGCCGATCTTAAGAGCCGGACTTGGAATGGTTGACGGAATGCTGAATATGATCCCGTCTGCCAAGGTCGGACATATCGGTCTTTACAGAGATCCGGAGACATATGAACCGGTAGAATATTACTGCAAACTTCCGTCAGACTGTGACGAAAGAGAAGTATTTGTCGTAGATCCGATGCTTGCAACAGGCGGGTCCTGTGTGGCAGCACTTCAGATGCTGAAAGATAAAGGTGTAAAACATATGCGTTTTATGTGTATCATTGCAGCTCCGGAAGGTGTAAAACGTCTGCAGGAAGCGCATCCGGATGTAGATATCTATATCGGTGCACTCGATGACCATCTGAATGAGCATAAATATATTGTTCCGGGACTGGGAGATGCAGGAGACCGTATTTTTGGGACAAAATAGTGGCGAGGTGACGTATATGGGAGATAAAAGAACAGATTATATCAGCTGGGATGAGTATTTTATGGGCGTTGCAAAGCTTTCCGGAATGCGTTCCAAAGATCCGAATACACAGGTAGGATGCTGTATCGTCAGTCAGGATAACAAGATCCTGTCAATGGGATATAACGGACTTCCGACAGGGTGCTCGGATGATGTATTTCCATGGGCGCGGGAAGGAGAAGATCCTTTAGAGACAAAATATGTATACACGGTTCACAGTGAGCTGAATGCGATTCTGAATTACCGTGGAGGAAGTCTGGAAGGGGCAAAATTGTATGTCTCTCTGTTCCCGTGTAACGAATGTGCGAAAGCGATCATACAAAGCGGGATCAAAGAGGTTATCTATGACAGCAACAAGTATGAAGGTACAGCAGCTGTAATGGCTTCCATGAAGATGTTCGATTCTGCCGGCGTGAATTATCATAAATACCATCGGACAGAACGGGAAATCAAGATTTCGTTATAAAATAAAAAGCAGATCAGAGATCATGAGACAGGTTTGAAAAAAGAAAAAGTTTTCAAGCCTGTTTTTTTAGATGCTTTTTGATAATTATGAAAGGTATAAGACAGATACAGATCATCATATAATAAAAAAACAGAGTAATAAAAAAGAGAAAAATATGAAAAAAAAGGGAACAAAAATCATTGTAAATTTTCTGATTCGTGGAATTATTGGGTTCGCGATCATATTTTTTGTAAATGAATTTCTTGACGGACAGGGAATTTCTGCCTGTGTCGGGATGAATCCGATCACTTTTTTGACATCCGGATCCTTTGGATTTCCTGGGGTTGCTCTACTTTACGGTATAACTTTTTATCAAATTATGTAAACATTGCACAAAGATTGAAAACTTTTAAAAAGGGCATAGACAAATACAAATCATCCAGTATATAATCAGCCTACAAGTTACGAAGTAGCTTGCATCTGATTTGTAGTTCTAATTGTTAGATTCAAAAAATTCAAGAAGTATTCAATGCCGTATCGGCAAACGTTTCAGATTTTGTGTAAACGTGTTGAAGGAGGGATAGTATGTGGTAAGCAGAAATCTGGTGATTTGTGACCAGGAAGTGAGATACGCTGCGGCCCTTGCGGAAGTTTTTATGAAAGCGAAGGAGCTGGCACTTGGCGTACAGGTATGTAACAGTGTTGAGCAGACTGTAAAACTGCAGGAGGAATCACCGGTTGATATCCTGTTGATCGGAAGCAGTTATCCGGTAGAAGACAGGAAGAAGATAAAGGCCGGGAATGTGTTCGTTCTGGCACAGTCGGAAAATGCAGTACATGAGACAAATGAGAAACTTATCAATAAGTACCAGTCCGGAGAGGCCATTATGGGAGCGGTGATCGAACAGTGTACGCAGTCCGGGGAACCGGAAAGATTTTTCCTTAGGACAGCGAAAAAGCAGAATGTCAGGATCATCGGAATCTTTTCCCCGGTGCACCGGAGTAAGAAGACCGGGTATGCATTAAAGCTGGGAAAAGAACTGGCAAGGACGTACAATGTATTGTACCTGAATCTTGAAGTATATGGAGGGATCGGGGGACATTTTCCGGATGCCGGACAGACGGTAGCGGATGCACTTTATTATTCCAGACAGGAGAAGAAACACTTAAGAGCAGCTCTGGCAGGTATGGTAAAACATATGGGACCGCTTGACTATCTTCTGCCTATGCGGATGTCGGAAGATCTGAAGGCAGTGGAGATCGAAGAGTGGACAGGGTTTGTGGAACAGATTGCAGAACAGAGCATATATGAAGTCCTGATACTGGATATCGATGAAGGGATCCGTGGAGTATATGAGCTCTTGAGGATGTGTACGGAGATACATGTGGCAGTCATAAAAGAGGAGGTGGCGCAGGCAAAATTATTCCAGTTTGAAGAAGAATTACATCTGATGGGTTATGACGATGTAAAGCAGAAGATGGTAAAAAAAGAGCTGGAAGGATGAGGAAAATGATAGAAGCAGAGCAGCTCCATGCAAGGATATTATCCAGACTGGATATGACAAGGGACATGGAGGACGAAGAACTGACAGAGTTGATCTATGAAGTACTTCAGGAAGCTTCGCAGGAAGAATATCTGCCGTTGGATCAGAAAACAATGCTTGGAAAGGAACTTTTCAATGCATTCCGGAAATTGGATCTGCTGCAGGAATTTCTGGAAGACGAACAGATCACAGAGATCATGATCAACGGGACGCAGAATATATTTATTGAAAAAGCAGGAAGGATCATCCAGTCAGACAAAAGATTCTTATCCAGAGACAAACTGGAGGATGTGATCCAGCAGATCGTGGCAGGATCCAACAGACTGGTAAATGAGGCATCGCCGATTGCAGATGCCAGACTGGCAGACGGATCGAGAGTCAATGTCGTACTTCCGCCGGTCGCATTAAATGGGCCGATCGTTACAATTCGAAAATTTGCAAAAGAAGCAATTACAATGAAAAAACTGATGGAATGGCAGTCAATCAATTCAGAAGTATCGGGTTTTCTGGCTTTATTAGTAGCCGCCGGATACAATATATTCATCAGTGGTGGAACCGGATCCGGGAAAACCACTTTCTTGAATGCACTATCGCAATATATACCCAAAAATGAACGCATCATAACGATCGAAGACAACGCAGAACTTCAGATTCAAAATGTAAAGAATCTGGTAAGACTGGAAGCAAGAAATGCAAATGTAGAAGGAACAGGAGAAGTTACCATCAGGGATCTGATCAAGTCGGCACTTCGTATGAGACCGGACAGGATCATCGTGGGGGAAGTGCGCTCGGCGGAAGCAATTGATATGCTTCAGGCACTTAATACGGGGCATGACGGAAGTCTCAGCACCGGCCATGCAAACAGTCCGAAGGACATGCTAAGCCGTCTGGAAACGATGGTACTGATGGGAATGGATCTTCCCCTTCCTGCAATTCAGAGACAGATCGCCTCCGGTCTGGATATCATTGTACATCTCGGCCGTCTGAGAGATAAGACCAGAAAAGTCCTGGAAGTAACAGAAGTACTGGGATACTGGGAGGAAGAAATCCACCTGCAGACGCTGTATTGCTTTGAAGAAGCATATAAGGAGGCGATGAATGTAACAGAAGATGAAGAAAAAAGAGAAATCAGGATGGAAAGAAAAGTCAGCGGAGACTGGAAAAAAATTGCAGAACTTTGTCACCGCGAGAAGCTTATGGCAGCAGGATATCACATTTAAAGAACGTGGGGCAGCCGGGGGAAAGGCTGCCATACTCATTGGGATTACGGCATGGCTTTATTACCGGAAGATATGGGCTGTGCCGGCACTGATCCCGCTGGGGATATGGCTGTACAGAGAGTTTCTGAAAGAAGAGAAAAAGAAAAAGGAACAGGAATTCCAGAAGCAGTTCCGCGAGATGATACAGTCTCTGTCGGCAGCACTGAACACGGGCTATTCGGTAGAAAATGCATTCTATGAAACGCAGAAAGAATTAAAAATCCTTTATCCTCCGGAGGCCCGGATTTCTAAGGAATTATTGGTTATTACGAGAAAACTGCGGATACATATTCCGGTTGAACAGGTGCTGGAGGAATTTGCAGAACAAGTTCTGTCGGAGGATGTAAAGAGTTTTGTAACCGTATTCGTAACGGCAAAGAAAAGCGGTGGGGACATGATCGGTATTATCCGTAATACAGCGAATCAGATCGGAGACAAGATAGAAGTGAAAAGAGAGATCGATACCATGCTCGCTGCAAAGAAATATGAATTTCAGATCATGTCGGTAGTGCCGTATGGAATTATCGGTTATATGTCACTTAGTTTTCCGGAATTCATGAATGAATTATATGGGAATATGGCAGGAATCGGGGTGATGACATTATGTCTTGGAATCTACGCAGGCGCTTATTATCTGGGAATAAGGATATTGAGAATCGACGTATAGTGCGGGTGACTTGTGTACTGTTCATATCCGGAATATTACTGACCGGAGCAGATGCCGTTCGTTCTGTAAAGCAGCTACAACCGGCCATTGAGAGGAATGATTACGGAAAAGGGTCAAAGACGGAAGTCTTAGATGTAAAAGTCGGGGATACAAAGAAAAAAATAAGAACGGATATAGAAGTATCGGAACGCCGGTATACGACAGAAGAGATACAGGAACTGTTCGGAAGGATCATCCGGAGGATGGACAGGCTGATACTAAATGAAAACCAGACGCCGGATCATGTGGAGACAGACCTGAACCTGATCACAGAGATTCCGGGAGAACCGGTGACGGTCTCCTGGGAACTGGACAGGTATGATGTAATGAATGTTAAGGGCGAGATACAGGAGAAGAATATTGCAAAAAAGGGAACGCTTGTAAAACTGAATGCGGTACTTACTTATACGGAAAATGAAAAAGAACAGGCAGCTTATCAGTGCGTGGTCTGTGTATATCCTAAGAAGTTAAGCGGAGAGGAAAAGATAAAGAAAATAGTAACGGAAAATATGAAAAAGGCAGATGAAAAGCAGCGGGAACAGGAAACGCTGATCCTGCCGGAACGTCTGGGGAAAAATGAACTTCGTTATTATCATCCGTTTCATAACCGGGGAATGATTGTGCTCACAATGAGCATAATGACCGGAATACTGCTCTGTGCATTACAGAAACAGAATGAAAAAAAGGCACTGGAAGACAGAAAAAAACAGATGCTTAAGGACTATCCGGATATTATCAATAAACTGACATTGTATCTGGGAGCAGGCATGACGGTAAAGCGTGCCTGGAGAAAGGTAACCGAGGGCTATGCGAGAGAAAAAGAAGAAGGGAAAAAGAGGTACGCATATGAAGAAATGATACAGACCTGTCATGAGATGGACAGTGGTGTGACAGAATCGGAGAGCTATGAGAATTTCGGCAGACGGTGTGACGTTCAGGTGTATATAAGACTGGGGGCTTTGTTGTCACAGAATCTGCGGAAAGGAACAAAAGGATTGACAGAACTGTTAAAACTGGAATCCATACAGGCATTTGAAGAGCGGAAAGCACAGGCAAAAAGGCTTGGGGAAGAAGCCGGGACAAAGCTGCTGCTTCCAATGTTTCTTATGCTGGCGGTGGTACTGGTCATTGTGATAGTACCGGCATTTCTGACATTGCAGATATAGATGAAAAATAAAAGAAAAAGAAGAAAGGGGAATACAGTATGTGGAGAATTCGATATGCATTACAGGTATTAAAAGACGACCGGGGGATTGGGGTGGTAGAAGTGATCTTGATCCTGGTCGTACTGATCGGACTTGTGATCATCTTCAAATCACAGCTTACCAGTCTGGTGCAGACAATATTCGAAAAGATTACCAGCGAAAGTTCTGGAATTTAAGTGTGGTGAGCACCGGAAAGAAGGAGCTGACGACAGGGTATGTAAGAGGAGAGGTAACGGTATATCTGACACTGACATTTATTCTGCTTGTCTCGCTTGTACTTGCGTTGACGGAAAGCGCATCCATCCAGATGGCAAAGAATTACAGAAGGGCAGATATGAACCGGGCAGTGGAGTGCGTATTTGCGGAATATCAAAAAGAACTTCTGGAACATTATGATGTATTTGCCATAGAAGCAGGATATGAAAGCGGGACATACAGTGAGCAGAATTTGTTAGACCGCCTGTCATATTACGGTGCTGATATGGAAAATGATATAAAGAGAATCCGGCTGTTCACAGATCAGAATGGGGAATTGTTCATGGATCAGGCCGGTAAATACATGAAACACAAATACGGGATCTCATGGGCAGACAAATATCTTGGAAGTACTTCCATCTGGAAGAATCAGGAGCGGCAGGCGGATGAAATTACCAGAGAAGAAAAAGTGCAGACAGATCGTCTGGAGGAGCTTCTGAGCGGGCAGGAAATGGAACTTCCGGGCGAAGAGAATCCGTTGGAACATGTAGCAGGACTGAAGCAGGCACCGATTTTGAATCTGGTATTACCGAAAGAAACACAGGTATCAGAAAAACAGATTGTGTCAGAGGACATGCCGGAGAACCGAGAGAATCAGACCGGTCACGGAACATTTGAAGATGTGGAATCGGAAGGAGGAACACTGGATTCCGTATTGCTGGGCGGGTATATACAGGAACATTTTGCGGATTTTCTGGATGAACCGAAGGGTGGGAGCCTGGACTATGAAGTGGAATATATTCTGGCTGGCAGGCAAAGTGACCGGGAGAATCTGGAAGCGGTCGCGAACAAATTAGTGCTGCTGAGATTTGTGCCGAATTATCTGTATCTGCAGACCAACAGCACCAGACAGGCTGAGGCACGGGCAGCGGCAGGAACATTATGTACACTGCTTGCGGTACCGGCGGTTACAGAAGCTGCAGCGCAGGGAATTCTTCTGGCATGGGCATACGGGGAATCCGTGATGGATGTGAGAACATTGCTGAATGGAAAAAAGACTGCAGTTGTAAAAGATGATGCAAGCTGGCAGCTCTCATTATCCGGTCTTATGAAGCTTGGAACAGAGGAAGACACCGGCGACGGGGCGGATGTAGAAGGTGGTATGGACTACAAAGACTATGTGCGAATGTTGTTATTCCTGGAAGATAAAGGGAAATTAACAGTAAGAACCATGGGAGTGATCGAGAAGGATATGCAGACGATTTACAGCCAGCCATCATTTCGGATCGATTACTGTGTCGGAAGAATGGAAGTGGACACGGTGTGTAAGCTGAGAAGAGGGATAGCGTATAGATTTCAGACATATTACGGCTATCAGTAGTGCGTGTAAGAACAATAACATGAGGCGGATAAAGATGCCCTTTCAGGTATCGTTAGAAATCCCGGAAATATAAAAATAATAAAGAAAGGAGCAGGATTCGCAAAATGAGAAATAATTTATTCTCCCCCTCACAACCTATCAATCATTCAGTATCTGAAAGGGTATCTTTATCCGCCTCAACACGATTGGAAAAATTATTCCGTAATAAAAGAAAGGGAAGCGTTACCGTAGAGGCGGCAGCAACGGTACCGCTGTTTTTCCTGGCGGTTGTGACACTGCTGTACCTTCTGGAAATGATGGCAGTACATACTGCAGTCAGGAGCAGTCTGCAGTATGCAGGAAAACAGGCGGCAAAAGACACCTGTATCACACAGATGCTGATGCCGTCAAAGATAGAGCGTGATGTCGTCTATGCAATCGGAGAGACAAGGATGGAAAGAAGTATCATTGCAGGCGGCAGCAGTGGGATGGACTGTTCGGCATCAAGAATGTCTGTGCGTACCGGGATTGGAACATTGAACGCAGAATATCAGGTGAAAATTCCTATGCCGGTATTCGGTATCAGACCGGTAAAATGCAGGGAAACCATGAAGATAAAAGCATGGAGCGGATATGAAAAAGAGGGATTATCCGATATGGGAAATGATACGGTCTATGTGACGGAGAACGGTCTTGTATATCACAAAGATTATCATTGTTCCTATCTGGATCTGTCGATCCGGATGACACATATGGGTACGGTGTCTGATCTTCGTAATGAAAGTGGCGGCAGATATTATCCATGTGAACATTGCATGAAAGGAAATGCAGGAACTATATACATTACAAATTTTGGAGACCGGTATCATAGTTCATTGTCATGCAGTGGATTAAAACGGACAATCTATGCGATACCGGTATCGGAGGCAGCGGGAAAGGGGGCATGTTCCAAATGTGGACGGTAAGCCGCATAGTGGCGATGGTCATACTGACAGGACTGTCGTTTATGGATTATAAGATCAGGAAAGTTCCGAGAGATGTACTGTTATTGTGTATGGCAGGAACGGTTCTATATCAGGCAGTTACACAGAATATAGACTGGATGGTATCGCTGGGAGGCGGGCTGATCGGTATGATATTTATAGGAATCAGTAAGATTACACGGGAAGCAATTGGATACGGGGACAGTCTGGCGATTCTGATACTTGGAATCTATCTGGGAGTATGGGGACTTCTGGAAGTTCTTGCGACTTCATTTTTTATTCTGGGGATTCTTGCTCTGGGATGCGTGACCCTGAGACGGAAGAAGAGTCTTGCATTCCCATTCTATCCGTTTCTGACAGTGGGCTATCTGTTTGGCGTATGTATCGGAGGACTGTGAGATGGAACGGATCATAAACATAGATAAGAAACATGCTCTGAACGGAAGCTTTACAGTGGAAATGTCCCTGCTGATGCCGATAATATTATTTCTTGTTATGGGGTGCGTCCTGGCATGTTTTTATTATCATGACAAGAATATTATTGCGGGAGCAGCATACGAGACTGCTGTTGTCGGAAGTACGAAAGCCAGAGAAAAGGACGGAATACAGGAAGCGGAATTAAAAGCCTTATTTCAGGAGCGGGTCGGGAAAAAGTGCATCCTCTTTCCGGGAGCCATGGCGGTATGTTCCGTGAGCAAAGAAGAGATCCGTGTGTCGGCCGTGGCGAAAAGACGGAAGATGTCACTTGCGGTAGAAAGCAGGGCATCGGTAACAGAACCGGAACGGTATATCCGGGATATCCGCAGGATAAAGAAATAAATGGGGAATGAAAGAATGGAACGAAAGATAACGATAGAAGAACATGTATTATATAAAGAGGACTATCAGATGAAGATGCTGAAAGCCAATTCACCGGAAGGATTCCTTAAGGTGGCAGGAAGAGGCATGAATGGCAGCAGTTATTATGATTATGATGTAAGCGGAAAGATATCTATGCAGGCAATGTATACAAGAGCAAAGTTAAAGGCGGAGGATATACGGCAATTTATGTACCAGTTTGGGAATGTGCTGAAAGAAACCGGAAAATATCTGCTGGATATCCACTGTATTCTACTGGAACCGGAATATATATTTTATGAGGAAGGGCAATTCTTTTTCTGTTATTATCCGCCGGCAACGCAGGATCTATGGGAGAAATTCCATGTGCTGACAGAGTACATGGTGAAAGTTGCGGATTACGAGGAAGAAGAATGTGTCCGGCTGGCATTTTTGCTGCATAAGGGAACGATGGAAGAAAATTACAGTCTGGAGAAACTAATCGCAGAATGTGGGGAAAGAGAAGAAAAAGATATGGAAAAACCAGTAAGAAAAACAATGATAGATGAACTGCTGGAAGAAAAAAGAGAGCGGACATCTTATTACGATACGGAAGAACATGACTGGATTACGGAACAGGAGATGGGAAGCTCGATCATGCGTGAGACAGATAATCTGTGGATCCCGGTAAAGCGTTTCCTGACTAAACATAAAAAAACAAAATGGGGAGAATGGGACGGACTGCATATTGAAGAAGAGGAATTGTAATATTTAAGTAATCTATGTTATACTGATAAAGACAGAAAATGAATAGATTGAAAGGTAACGGACGATAGAAGATGAATAAGAACACAATAAAAGCACCATGTACTGTATTACTGGCAGTTGTGAATGTAATAGTCTTTCTGGTACTGTCATTTCAGGGAATGACGGAGGATGGAAGATTCATGTTACAGCATGGGGCAATGTATGTTCCATATCTGATAAAGAACGGAGAGTATTACCGGCTGTTTACGAGTATGTTTCTCCACTTCGGATACGATCATCTTTTCAATAATATGGTTGTGCTTGTAGCGATGGGGTGGAATCTGGAACTTGAGATAGGAAAGATAAAGTTCCTCATCGTATATTTTGTAAGCGGCCTTGCAGGGAATATCCTGTCTGCATGGTGGGACATACTGACAGGAAGTATGGCAGTATCGGCAGGCGCATCCGGTGCAATCTTCGGAATTATCGGTGCACTTCTGTATGTGGCGATCCGTAACCGGGGAAGGATAGGAGAGATATCCGGCAAAGGATTAGTGTTTATGGTTGTGCTGACATTATATTATGGATTTACCAGTGGCGGCGTAGACAATATGGCACACATCGGAGGTCTGGCAGCCGGCTTCCTGATGGGAGTATTACTGTATCGGAAGCGTAAGGGTAAACGTGGTTCCGTTATGTAAGACGGAGTTAAGCGTGACCGTTCCATGATGTGCCTGGATGATCCGGCGGGTGATTGCAAGTCCAAGACCGGTCCCGTCCGGTTTGTGAGTGACAAATGGCTCGAAGATAGTCTTCTGGTCTTCGGGAGCGATGCCGCATCCGTTGTCCCTGACCCCGATATGCAGAGAATCTGTCTGGAGAGTGACAGAGAATGTAATGACCGGCTTCTGGGAATCAGGAGCTTTTTTGTTCAGTGCATCGCAGGCATTACGAAGAAGATTCAGAACTGCCTGACGGAGCTTTACGGGATCTGCAGATATTTCCGGGAGATCCTTGGGAATACGGGAAACAAATTCGATATCTGTATCAACAATAGAAGCAGCGAAGGATAAAGCAATCCTGCGGAAATATGTACTTGCACTTACCGGGGTAAGTTCCAGACGTTCTCCGTTATTGTAAGAAGACAGATCCTCCAGGAGAAATTTCATGTATTCGATATCCTGATGCAGTTCCGTCCAATGGGAAAATGTAAGGACTTCCGGATGTTGTGATTCGATAAGCTGGAGTGTACTGTAAACCAGTGTCAGAGGATTACGGATCTCGTGACTTATGGTACTGATCTCCATCTGATGAGAGGTTAAAAGCCGGTTTATAAGTGCTTCGTTTTCAGGATTTTCCTGCATAATCTGTTGTAATTTGTCATAGTCTGTCGATGATAACATAATAATTACCGCCCCTTTCTGAGGTATCAGTTTAGCATTGGCGGTTTAAATAATCAATCATAAATTTTAAAAGAAAGAAGGATAAGATTATGAAGGATGAGAATTGTATTTTTTGTAAACTGGCGAATGGAGATATTCCGACAGCGACTGTGTATGAGGATGAAGATTTCCGGGTGATCCTGGATGCCAATCCGGCAGCAAAAGGACACGCACTGATCCTGCCAAAAGAGCATTATGCCAATCTGTATGAGATTGATGATGAACTTGCAGGAAAATCAATGATCCTTGCGAAGAAAATGATCACAAAGCTCACAAAAGCACTGGGCTGCGATGGTTACAATATTGTCCAGAACAACGGTGAAGCTGCAGGACAGACAGTATTTCATTATCATGTACACATGATCCCGAGACATAAAGATGACAAAGTCGGACTTGGATGGACGATGCATGAGTTGACAGAAGAAGAAAAAGAAGATGTTTTATCAAAGATTAAGTAGATAAAAGGTAGGAGCGTAAAGTGGGAAGAGAGTTTACAGGGGAAAGTGCCTTTGTGGATGCATATAGCGAATATTTTGACGTTGTATACAGGGAGGCACTCAGATACTCTGGAAACCATCACGTAGCAGAAGAAATTGCGCAGGATGCCTTCTTCATGGCATATGTACAGAATGGAAATGAATCCAAGCAGCAGATCAAAGCATGGATGCTGATGCTTGCAAAGTACAGAGCCATGAATTATATAAGAGACCATAAACGCGAAGTGTCGTTAGAGGAAATAACGATGTCGGAAGAGAAATATCCGGACGCTCTGGTTGATGACAGTTCAGAAGAGTATGTGATAGCGATGCTCAAGGAACAAGGTTTCCGCAAACTCGGAATTGATATATTCCGGGAATTGTATCAGAAAAAGGCCAGATGGTATCAGGCAGTGACACTTGTATATTATGTAGATATGCCGCAGAAGGAAGCCGCTAAGCAGATGGGCGTTACATTATATGCATTGGAAGGTATGCTGAAAAGAGCAAGAAAATGGATGATAAAAAGGTACAAAGATGAGTATGACCGCTTACACAATACATAAAAAACAGGTGGAAGTACAACCACCTGTTTTTTATGTATTACAGAGATAAATGCAGATCAGTGTCTGGCAACAGATTCGATCAGGTCGATAATGGTATCGATGGAATTCTGCTGAGGAGAATTCTTCATTGCCTGAATGTACGTCTCACGGTTCTGATAAAGGTCCGTGATTGCTTTCAGGAGGACATCATGATTCAGTTCCTCTTCTTCCAGAACAACACTGTATCCCTGACGTTCGAAAGAACGGGCGTTCAGGATCTGGTCACCACGGCTTGCATTTGCAGAAAGTGGAATCAGAAGATTTGGTTTGTGCAGTGCAAGAAGTTCGCAGATCGCATTGGCTCCGGCTCTTGAAATAACAAGATCTGTCAGAGCGAAGAGGTCCTTCAGTTCGTCTTTGATATATTCGAACTGAGCATAACCTTCCAGGTCTTTCAAAGATTCATCAATTTTGCCCTTGCCACAGAGATGAACTACCTGGAAAGACTGAAGCAATTCAGGAAGGACACTGCGGACAGCATCGTTGACGGCAACAGAACCAAGACTTCCGCCAACGACCATGATCACTGGTTTGTCCTGAGTGAAGTGCAGAAATTCCAATGCCTTATATTTATCACCGGATAACAGTTCCTGACGAATCGGAGAGCCTGTGAGAACAGCCTTTCCGGCAGGAAGATGCTCGATGGTTTCCGGGAAGTTACAGCAGATTTTTGATGCCGATGGCATGGAAATCTTATTAGCAAGTCCCGGTGTCATGTCAGACTCATGGATAATGGTCGGGACATGACGGCTTTTACCGGCAAGAACAACAGGAACGGATACGAAGCCTCCTTTGGAGAAGATGACATCAGGATGAAGGATCTTCACAAGTTTTTTGGCTTCGCCGAGTCCTTTGATCACACGGAACGGATCCGTAAAGTTCTGCACGCTGAAGTAGCGGCGGAGTTTACCGGTTGAGATTCCGTGATACGGAATACCGAACTGTTCAATCAGTTCTTTTTCAATTCCATTATAAGAACCTATATAGTGAATATCATAGTTTAATTCTTTCAGGCGTGGCAGAAGAGCAATGTTAGGTGTAACATGCCCGGCAGTACCGCCACCGGTTAAGATAATACGTTTCATAATTACCTCCAGACTTGAATATGTATTATTCTTGCATACATAAAATATAATAAAGATTATATCTATATTATACTTTCTGAAAGAAATAGGTCAAGTGGCAAAACTATGGAGAAAGTTACAGACCAGTCAAAAATTTGAGGGTAGCAAAATGAATGATAATAAAGACGAATTTAAAGAATGCATTGCCAGAGAATTTGAAGAGATTGCCAGAGAGGAAGAAGAATTTCTGGAAAATGACACCAGTCTTGTCGTGCCTGAAGGGACAAAGGAAGCTGTCCTCGCAAGAGTAAGAGAACAGATCCGTGCATATGAGATGGAGCAGGCCAGGAAAGAAACAGAAGAAAGAGAAGAAGCAATCAACCATCTCTCTGAAGAAGATCGCGAGGCTCTGGAGCTGGGACGCAAGATGCTGAAGGCAGGGATCGGACAAAATGATCCGGAGGAACCTTCCGGAAAGAAAGTCCGCCGCAAAAAGAAGCCTTTGAAAATGTATCTCGCACTGGCAGCAGTCATTGTCTGCGTGCTGGCAATGGGGATTACCAGTATGGGAGGTCCGGAGAGGATTGTGCGGATGATGACGCAGGATGTTGGGGATAGAGAGGTTGAAAAAGTAAGTACGAGTCATAAGATAAAAATGATAGAAAGTGAAGATGAAGAAAAGGCGTATCAGGAAATAAGAAATAAATTTGGTACAGATGTGGTTAAATTATCTATATGTTTAAATAATATGAAATTTGACACAATGAATTTAAACGAAGATAAGCAAATCGCAGAGATGTATTATACATACAATGAAAAGACTATTGCCTATTTTATAAATATGCCATACAGAGATAACTCATGGGGAGTTGATTTTGAAGATCCTATCGAAAAAGAATATACTAAAAAAATAGAGGATTGTTCAATTGAAGTTACAATTTATAAATTAAAAGAAAGTAAAAAATCAAGTTGTGTTGCAAAATTTAAATATGACAATATAGAATATTTATTGATGGGAACAACAACACAAGAGGAATTTGAAAAAATATTAAAAAGTTTAGTTTTTCCCAAATAAAAGCGACAGTTTTTGAAAAATTATGTGTATTAATATATGAGGGCAGAAAAAAGTACGAATGGAGGTGAGATATGAAGAAGAAAATCATGTCTATATGTCTGACCGCAATGCTGGTCGGAGGATTGTCGATGACATCCATGCAGGAGACGAGAGCCGCGGAGGGTAAAGTGATAGACGGTTCGGAGCTGACGCATGAGGAAGAGTCGATAGGGTATGATACGAAGATTACCAGAGGTGAGGACTTATTAACGGGTTATTCCAAGTGTACAAAGCTTGACAATGGAAAAATCTATGCTGGTGGAACAACAGTTGCAAGACAGGTTGTCAAAAGTGTACAGATAGCTGTAATTGTAGAGCGGGCAAAAGAAGAAGACAAAGAATGGTCATACTATGATAATTGGAAGAAAGAAAATAAAAATACCAACAGAGCCATGTCCAACAGAACGCTTTACGTTGACGGTGGTTATTACTACCGCGTACGTTGCACACATGTTGCTAACAGCGATATGAGCAGTTCCTTTACTGATGGAATTTACATCGACTAACAATCCTAAAAAGCATAGAAGGATAAGAACATAAGACTAAAAAAAGAAGAGCAAAACAAAAAGATTACAAATCAAAAGATGAAGAGATTAAAGTAAAGAAGTGGACGGAAAAACCAGAAACCATGCAGACCATGACAGTCAAACAGTAGTTGGGATAAAGTGAAGATTACAGCTGAATGAAACAGGTAAAACAGACAAAGCAAACCATAAGGTAATGTAAATAAAAAGAAGACGACAATAAAAAAACCATAAATAAATTCATCAAAAAGTAAGTGCACAATATGTAGGAGCGGATAATAATTAGAAAATACAATGAAAAACAATGAAAGAAACAATGTAACTATTAATAATTATTTATTCGTAACCAGTCAACGGAAGTTTTGACGAGGGAAAAGCAGGGTGTGAAAAAAAAGAGAAAAAAATACCAAAATTAAAAAATCACCAAAATGAAAAAGGATACAAGTCTCCCGGTCGGGGAACGAGTATCCTTTTTTGTCTGCGTTATTCAGATCAGCTGCTGGCCTATTATTCGCCAAGTGCCTGTCTCAAAGCTTTGGATAACTGGTCAGGACAAGATGTCGGTCTTTCACCACATCTGGTTCCTTCCAGGCGCTTGATGACTTCGTGTGCATCCATTCCTTTAACAAGGCTGCTGATTCCGGATGTGTTACCGGCACATCCGCCTACGAATTCTACGTTAGCAATTTTATCTCCGTCAAGTTCTACGTGAATGAGACGAGAACAGACTCCGGTTGGTTTGTAATCCATATCTATTACCTCCTGATAATGTTCTTGCATAGTTTTAGATGATTCGGTATCAACAGACAGAAAATCTGTTGACTGCCATACTTCCCGATTATAACAGAAAACCATCAAATTATCCATACATTTCGTCGGTTGAAATCCATTTTCCTATCGTCTATAATAAGGCGTAGATAAATTCGTGAAACACAGGAGGGTATAAATATATGATAGGTATTATCGGCGCAATGGAAGAAGAAGTTGCAGAACTGAAGAAAGATATGCAGATCGAAGAGACCGTGGAGATGGCAGGTATGGTATTCTGCAAGGGAACACTCGGCGGAAAAGATGTTGTAATCGTAAGAAGCGGAATCGGTAAGGTCAATGCAGGAATCTGTGCACAGATTCTGGTGAGTCAATTCGGAGCAGATACATTGATCAATACCGGTATTGCCGGCTCGCTTGATGCACAGATTGATATTGGCGACATGGTCATTTCCACGGATGCACTGCATCATGATATGGATGCGACTGTATTCGGTGATCCGGCAGGACAGATTCCGAGAATGGATACATTGTCATTCCCGGCAGACAAGGAGCTTGTGAAGAAGGCGGTAGCAGCGAATGAAAAAGCGAACCCGGATATTCATACATTTACAGGAAGAGTGGCGAGCGGGGACCAGTTCATTTCCGATAAGGAAGTGAAAGAAAGAATCGTGTCATTATTCCACCCGATGTGTGTAGAGATGGAAGGTGCCGGAATCGCACAGGCCGCTTACCTGAACAAAGTTTCGTATGTCATTATCCGTGCTATTTCGGATAAAGCCGACAACAGTGCGACAATGGACTATCCGACATTCGAAAAGAAAGCAATCGCCCACAGTGTAAGGCTTATGAAAGAATTGCTTCCGATGATCTAAGACACCGGGACAACCTGCGCAGTACAGAATGTTACAGGATATGCACGAAAGTGACAGAAAGCAGCATTTCCCGTGCAGAATAGGAAGAACGAAATAAAGCGCCCTTCTCTTTGATATACAGTATAATGCATATCAAAAAGGAGGGCTATTATTATGCTGGAAATGTTATTGGACAAGAAGTTGTTATTTGTGCTTATGGGGATGCTGACCGGACTTGGAGTGGCAGACAAGTGTATCGTGAGTATGACGATGAAACGTATGGTAGAGGCAGCGGGAAGTATGAGCAAAAGCAATCATCCGCTGATGCGCCTGGTCCGGGCGAAATTCGAACATGCGTGTATGATCAGTGACACGGTGGAAAATGTAGGAGTATTTGTGGATAAATATCTGTACGAATACAAAGTATGTGGATTACGTCTGCATTCGCTCCGGAGACTGGAAAAGATGTGTTCCGGTCTTCTGATCGTAACCGGGCTTGCGGGAGCCGGGCTTACATATCGGGTCTATGGAATGGGAGATGAAGCGCTGCGGATGGGCGCTGTCGGCTGCGGACTCGGAATCCTGGTGTGGCTGTTCCACCTGACAACGGATGAGAATTACTGTATGGAGATGGCGAAGAATTACATGGTTGATTATCTGGAAAATGTATGTCTCCGCAAGTATGAAAAGATGAATCAGAAGGAACGGACCGTGCGTGTAAACATAGAAAACGGACCGGCGGAAGAGGAAATACAGAAGGATAAAATACAAAAAGACGAAATACAAAAGGATGAGATACAAAGGGATGAGATACAAAGGGATGAAGTACAGGAGACGGAAGCCGGAACAGAAGAGACACCTGCCCCGGTACCGGATCACAGTGTAGTCCATATGCAGCGTGAGAACAGACGGAGAGAACGGACTCAAAATACCGCAAAAAATCTGGCAAAAGCATCGGCAGGACTTGCCGGTATGGACGGAAGTAAAAGCCCGGAAGCGGAAGAACAGAAAGATGCACCGGAGGAGCTTGCAAAGGACGAGATGATACGCCAGATTCTGCGGGAGTTTATGGCTTGATAATATAATGTTATTTTGTTAAAATATATGCATGTATAATATATTTGATAAACTAAAGAATTACAGTGATTCCGACTATTACGCATTCCACATGCCGGGCCATAAAAGGAATCTGGATCTGATGGACGGAACCTCTCCGTACAGGATCGATATTACAGAGATCGATGGCTTTGATGACCTGCATCATGCAGAAGGGATTTTGAAAGAAGCGCAGGAAAGAGCGGCAGAGGTGTACCATGCGGATGAGACACATTTTCTTGTTAACGGAAGTACCGTCGGAATCTTGAGTGCAATATTAGGAACAACTGAAAAAGGGGATTCCATACTTGTGGCAAGAAATTGTCACAAGTCTGTGTATCATGCGATATATCTGAATGAACTGGATCCGGTCTATCTTTATCCAAAGTTTGATACAGAACTGGGACTGAGTACAGAGATCGATGCAGAAGATGTGCAGAAAGCACTGGAAGAACATCCAAAGATCCGTGCGGTGATGATCGTATCACCGACCTATGACGGCGTGGTGTCGGACATCGAAAAGATTGCAGAGATTGTACATGAAGCGGGATGCCTGCTAATCGTAGACGAAGCGCATGGGGCGCATTTTGGCTTTGATCCGTATTTCCCGGAGAGTGCGAATATGTATGGCGCAGATCTTGTGATCAACAGTCTTCATAAGACGCTTCCGGCCCTGACGCAGACAGCGTTGCTGCATGTGAACAGGGAGCGGGTGAACCGCAGGAAAGTAAAGCGGTATCTGGATATGCTGCAGACGAGCAGTCCGTCGTACATACTGATGGCAAGTATCGATGCGTGTATTCATCTGCTGGAAGAGACACAACTGCAGAAGTGCAGTATTTTCAAAGAATATGCGGCACATATCGATACCCTGCGGGAAGAATTGAAGAAACTGAAGTATCTGAAGATTATCCGGACAGAGAATACAGACAGATATGACAGGTCTAAATTTGTGATCTCTGTAAAGCATGCCCCGATGTCCAGTCATGAATTGTATGAAAGACTGCTTCGTGATTATCACTTGCAGATGGAGATGCTTGCCGGAACCTATGTCCTGGCAATGACGACGGTAGGGGATACGCAGGAAGGGTTAGACAGATTGCGGGATGCATTGCTTGCAATTGATGCTGAGATCGATACAAAGTTAAAGTCAGGATCCGGACAGAAAGATGCCGGGCAGGAGCAGAAACCGATGCAAATGACCGACACGGATATCCCGCTTTCCGGAAGACAGCCGTCACTGGAAGAGGTGTGGACGATCGCGAAGGCAGTGAAGTGCAGAGATAAGATGCAGAACCAGAACCACCAGAAGGATTCAGAAGACATCCTGTATTTGGTGAACCCAGGCAAGATGGAAAAACGAAATTTCAAGGACAGCGCCGGATGCATTTCCCTGGAATATGCGTACCTCTATCCGCCGGGAAGTCCGCTGATCGTTCCGGGAGAACGCATTACGCAGGAAGCGGTGGAGATTCTCTGCTGGTATCAGGAACACGATTTTTCAATTGAAGGACTGCAATCAGAAGATAGCATAGAGGTATGGATAGATGGGTAAGATATTTTACATGATGGGAAAGAGTTCTTCCGGTAAGGATACGGTCTATAAAGAGATCAGAAAAGAGCTTCCCGAGTTGAAGACGCTGACATTATATACGACCAGACCGATGCGGGAAGGTGAAAAAGACGGCGTGGAATATTATTTTGTTTCGAATGAAATATTAGAACAGTATGGAGAAGAAGGCAAAATAATTGAACTTCGTACCTATCAGACCGTGTATGGTGACTGGAAATATGCTACAATAGATGATGGACAGATTCATCTGACCGGGTCTGATTATCTGATGATCGGTACGCTGGAATCTTATATGAAGATGAAAGCGTATTATGGACAGGAGAATCTGGTTCCGCTTTATATCGAAGTGGAAGACGGGGAACGCCTGATGCGCGCGATTGCAAGAGAACGGCAGCAGGAACATCCGGGATACGAAGAAGTCTGCAGAAGATTTCTGGCAGATCAGAAGGATTTCTCAGAAGAGAATCTTGCGGCAGCAGGAATTACAAGAAGATATCAGAATGACGATAAAGTACGATGTAAGGAAGAGATAATAGAGGTAATACGAGATGGGAAGCTTTAAAGATGTGGTTGGTCACAAAGACATATTAAAATATATCAGTAGCGCAGTGGAGAATAACAGAGTGTCGCATGCGTATATTCTGAATGGGGAGAGAGGTTCCGGTAAGAGGATGCTGGCGAATCTGTTCGCAATGACTCTTTTGTGTGAGAGCGGGAACAGTGAACCTTGCGGGAAATGTCATTCCTGCAGGCAGGCAGAGAGCGGAAACCATCCGGATATTATCCGTGTAACACATGAGAAGCCGAACAGCATCAGTGTAGATGATATCCGTACACAGGTGAACAATACCGTGGATATCAAGCCGTATCAGGGACCATACAAAGTATATATTATCCCTCAGGCAGATCTGATGACACCTCAGGCACAAAATGCAATTCTGAAGACGATCGAGGAGCCGCCGGCATATGCGGTATTTTTACTGCTGACGGAGAATGCAGAGATGTTACTTCCGACGATCAACTCCAGATGTGTTATGCTGAAGCTGCGTAACATCAAAGATACACTGATCAGAAAGTATCTGATGGAGAATCTGGAGATACCGGATTACAAAGCAGATATGTGTACCGCATTTGCCCAGGGAAATGTGGGACGCGCGATCATGCTGGCGAATTCGGAGCATTTTAATGAGATCAGAGAGGAAGCGGTACAGCTCCTGAAGCATATCCATGATATGGAACTGAGTGAGATTGTTGCTGCGGTTAAGAATATATCTGTATATAAATTAGAGATCACGGATTATCTGGACATTATCATGATCTGGTACAGAGATGTCTTACTGTATAAAGCAACAAAAGAGATTGACAAGGTCGTATTCAAAGACCAGTTACAGAGTATAAAAGAACAGGCGAGAAAAAGCTCTTATGAAGGAATTGAACTGATCCTGGAGAGCCTTGAGAAAGCGAAAGCCAGACTGAAAGCGAATGTTAACTTTGATCTGGTTATGGAGCTTTTGTTCCTGACCATAAAGGAGAACTAATCATATGACGAAGGTAATAGGCGTTAGATTCAGAACCGCCGGAAAGATCTATTTCTTTTCGCCGGGAAAACTGGAGGTAGAGACGGGCGATAAGGTTATCGTTGAGACTGCAAGAGGAGTGGAATTTGGTTCTGTAGTCACCGGACCGAAGGAAGTGGAAGACGATAAGATCACACAGCCGTTAAAATCCGTGATCCGTCTTGCAACAGACGAAGATAAGAAAAAAGAAGAAAAGAACAAAGAAAAAGAAAAAGAAGCATTCAAGATCTGCCTGGAGAAGATCCATAAGCACGGGCTGGAGATGAAGCTGATCGATGCAGAATATACATTTGACAATAATAAGGTGCTGTTCTATTTTACTGCAGACGGACGAATCGATTTCCGCGAGCTGGTAAAGGATCTGGCAAGTGTATTCCGTACAAGAATCGAGTTAAGACAGATCGGTGTGCGTGATGAGACGAAGATCCGCGGAGGGATCGGGATCTGTGGCAGACCACTTTGCTGTCATACGTATCTATCTGAGTTCGCACCGGTATCGATCAAGATGGCAAAAGAGCAGAACCTTTCACTGAATCCGACGAAGATCTCGGGTGTCTGCGGAAGACTGATGTGCTGTCTGACGAATGAAGAGGAGACATACGAAGAACTGAACAGCCATCTTCCGGCAAATGGTGATCATGTCACAACACCGGAAGGCTTAAGAGGAGATGTCCAGTCTGTTAACGTACTCCGTCAGCTGGTGAAGGTTGTTGTAACACTGGATAATGACGAGAAAGAGATCCGTGAGTATCCGGCAGCAGAACTGAGATTCAAGCCGAGACGTAAGAAGAAAGACGTAAGACTTTCCAAAGAAGAGATGAAGGAACTGAAGGCGTTAGAAGAAAAGAACGGAGCGTCAAAGTTAAATGATGACTAAATTACTTCCGAATGAAAGACTGGATGACCTGCAGATCAGAGGATACGAGATCATCCAGAGTCCGGGACGGTTCTGTTTTGGAATGGATGCGGTGCTTTTATCCGCATTTGCAAATGTGAAAAAGCACGAAAAAGCACTGGATCTCGGAACAGGAACGGGGATTCTTCCGATCCTTCTGGAAGCTAAATATCCGGGCCTGCATTATACAGGACTGGAGATCCAGGAGGAGAGCGCAGATATGGCAAGGCGCAGCGTCAGCCATAACGGACTGGAAGAGAGGATCGACATTGTAACGGGAGATATCAAGGAGGCAGCATCCATATTCGGAGCCGCCTCTTTTGGAGTTATTACGACCAATCCCCCGTACATGATCGGAGACCACGGACTGAAGAATCAGAATACAGCATTGTATATTGCCAGACATGAGGCACTCTGCACGCTGGATGATATATTAAGAGAAAGTGCGAAACTATTGAAGGTCAAAGGAAGGTTTTACATGGTCCACAGGCCATTCCGGCTTCCGGAGATCATGACAAAGATGTGCGCATACGGAATCGAGCCAAAACGTATGCGGCTGGTATATCCGCATATAGACAAAGAACCGAACATGGTTCTGATCGAGGGTATGAAAGGCGGAAATCCGAGAATGCAGGTGGAGCCGCCACTGATCGTATATCAGAAGGATGGAAGTTATACAGAAGAACTGCTTGAGATGTACGGGATGAACAAGAGCGAGCATAAGATGGAGGAGTAAGAGATGGCAGGAACATTGTACTTATGTGCGACACCGATAGGAAATCTGGAAGATATGACCTTCCGGGCGGTGCGGATTTTGAAAGAAGCAGATCTGATTGCGGCAGAAGATACCAGGAACAGTATCAAGCTTCTGAATCATTTTGAGATTAAGACACCGATGACCAGCTATCATGAATATAATAAGATTGAAAAAGGACACAAACTTGTGGAACGCCTGCAGAATGGTGAAGATATTGCAGTGATCACCGATGCAGGTATGCCGGGAATCTCTGATCCGGGAGAAGAACTGGTAAAGATGTGCCAGGAGGCCGGGATCACGGTTACAGCTGTTCCGGGAGCCTGCGCATGTGTGACGGCGCTTACGATATCCGGGCTTGGAACGAGAAGATTCGCATTTGAAGCATTTCTTCCGACGGATAAGAAGGAGAGACAGGCTGTCTTGAATGAACTGAAAGATGAGACAAGAACAATGGTGATCTACGAAGCACCGCACAGACTGGTCCGCACGTTGAAGACGCTTCGGGAGACGCTTGGCAACAGACGCATCAGTATCTGCCGGGAACTGACGAAGAAGCATGAGACGGTATTTGCCACAAAGATAGAAGACGCACTGGCATATTATGACGTACAGGAGCCGAAGGGAGAATGCGTCATGGTGATCGAAGGAAAAAGCAGGGAAGAGATCCGGAGTGAAGAAAAAGCCAGATGGGAAGAGATGAGCATGGAAGAGCATATGGAACTCTATCTCGGACAGGGCATGGATAAGAAAGCTGCGATGAAACAGGTGGCAAAGGACAGAGGTATAGGGAAAAGAGACGTCTATCAGGCACTGTTACAGACACCCTGACTTTAAATAACGTTCCGTTCGTCAACTTGTATAGAAAATGAAAAAAAGATTGTTCAACTTGGGCATTACCCAGGTTGAACTTTTTTTATATACTTTTTATCAGAACGAAACAGGTAACAAAATGAAATAAAACGATTATAAATCAGGAGGATTATAACAATGGCAAGTTTATCATTAAAACACATTAACAAAACTTATCCAAATGGATTTGAAGCAGTAAAAGACTTCAACCTTGAGATTGAAGATAAAGAATTTATCATTTTCGTAGGACCATCCGGATGTGGTAAATCTACAACGCTCCGTATGATCGCCGGTCTGGAAGATATTACTTCCGGAGAACTGAAGATCGGGGACAAAGTAGTAAATGACGTAGAGCCAAAAGACAGAGATATCGCAATGGTATTCCAGAACTACGCTCTGTATCCACATATGACAGTATATG
>ERZ772879.191-NODE-191-length-49477-cov-7.414714_pt1 | contig 49477 bp, 40 predicted proteins | sample MGYA00580582_ERZ772879 | MGnify/ENA primary metagenome ERZ772879 (study PRJEB29015, sample SAMEA2737682) | human gut metagenome | biome: human gut; feature: human-associated habitat; material: faeces | place: China | collected 2012 ... | reverse complement strand
CCAGCGTCAGGGCCGCAGTACGGGCGGCAGGCGCCGGAGCGTCCTCACCGGCACCCTCTGCACCGCGCGCCGCAGGCAGCGCCATCTGCAGATAGGTATCGGCCAGATACGCCTCGTCAAACTCAGAGCGGTCAGAATCCAGCAGGTAGGCGGCAACCACGGTGTCGAAGATACGCGTGGAATCGACTGCCAGCGGATCCATGAGCTCGGGCTCAGAAGAATCGATGGGCGAAAGCTCGTGCAACAACGCCTTCGTATCCGGGCTCGCCACGCGGCCCTCCATAAACAGGCGCGCAAGCACGCCGGCAATCACGCCGTGGGCGAAGTTGAAGCCATCGACTACGGCAGTGGTACCGCCGTCGCCCTCCTCGAGCGCGAACAGGCCCTTGGACGTCGCCAACCACAGCGTGCGCGTCAGTCCAAAGAGCGCGCCCTCTTCCTTGTCGTCGTCCACCACGGCGGCGACCCACTCGCCGGCATCAATCGCGCGGGAGACCTCAGCCGCAACGGCACCAAGCGCGTCGGCATCGCCGGCGGCTGCGCGAACCATAGCAGGTATCTCAAACACACTGGAGGCAGCAGCAGCCCCGCCCTCGCCGCCGATCAACGCCAAGAAACGGTTCTGCATGGCGGTGATACCAAGCGTACCCAGTGCCGCAGACACCTCGTCGGCAGAAAACGCCGGGAAGGACGTCGCCTCAAAATCGAGCTCGACGGGCGCATCGGTGCGAATGGTTGCGACCTTGCGGCTCAGCAGCGCATCGTCGATGTGCGCACGCAGGTTCTCGCCCATCTTGCCCTTGACCTCGTCGGCATGCGCGATGACCTCGTCCAAGCTGCCGTACTGTGCGATGAGCGCGCTCGCCTTTTTGGGGCCGATGCCCGGTACGCCGGGAATGTTGTCCGACGTATCGCCCTTTAGACCGTAAAAATCGGGCACGAGCGCCGGCGTAATGCCATGATACAGGTCGTCCACGCTCTCGGGCGTCATGATCGCCACGTCGGACAGGCCCTTGCGGGTCGAGACCACGTTGACGTGCTCGGTCACGAGTTGATACATGTCGCGGTCGCCGGTCACCAGCAGCATGTCGCAGCCGGCCTCTTCACCCAGGCGCGCCATGGTTCCCAGGATATCGTCGCCTTCCCAGCCCTCGGACTGCAGAATCGGCACGTTGAGCGCGGTGAGCAGCTCCTTGATCATCGGAAACTGCGCATGCAGATCGGGGTCCATGGGCGGGCGTTGCGCCTTATACTGCGGCAGCATCTCCATGCGCACGCGCGGTTTGCCCTTGTCAAACGCCACGACCACACCGTCGGGGTTAAAGGCATCGATCATCTTGAGAAACATGTTCAGAAAGCCGAAAATCGCGTTGGTGGGGCGGCCGTCCGGCGCATTCATGGTGGGCGGCACGGCGTGGAAGGCGCGGTGCATGAGCGAGTTGCCGTCGATAACGGCAAAGGTGCGGCGCTTGTCAGACATATTGAATACCTCGCTTTGGGCTGGGCACGGTTTGCTTACTCCAGTTTACACGCTCCCCGCCCCGCGGCCACCGCACATCAAGCTCCCCCGCCACCGCGAGCCCGCGCGTGATACGATGGCTCACGGTACATCAACCAGCACGATCGATCCGAAAGGAGCCTGCGTCATGGAGCGTCCCTGCGCATGGAAAAAGTACACGCCACAGCAAGTCGAGGAGCTCGAGGGGCTTTGCCGCGGCTATAAGCAGTTTTTGAGCGAGAACAAGACCGAGCGCCTGTGCGTCAAGACCGGCATCAAGATGGCCGAGGAGGCGGGATACGTCGACCTGGAGACCGTGATCGCCGAGGGCCGCACGCTCAAGGCCGGCGACAAGGTGTACGCCGCCAACCACGGCAAGGACCTTATGCTCGTCAACCTGGGCACCGCCCCGCTCGAGCAGGGCTTTAACATCCTGGGCGCCCACGTGGACTCGCCGCGCCTGGACCTTAAGCAGAATCCCGCCTTCGAGGCCGGCGACATGGCCTACCTCGACACGCACTACTACGGCGGCGTCAAGAGCTACCACTGGGTAGCCTCCCCGCTCGCACTCGTGGGCGTCATCTGCAAAAAGGACGGTACCACCGTCGACATCAATATCGGCGACAAGGCAGACGATCCGGTCTTTACCATCTCCGATCTGCTGATCCACCTCTCGAGCGAGCAGATGGCCAAGCCCGCCAAGGACGCCGTCGACGCCGAGATTCTCGACGTGATCGTGGGCGGCCGTCCCGTCAAGTTCGATGAGGACGACAAGGACGCTTCCAAGGAGCCCGTCAAGCAGATGTTCTTGGACATCCTCAAAGAGCAGTACGGCGTCGAGGAGGAGGACTTCCTCTCCGCCGAGATCGAGGTCGTGCCCGCCGGCCCCGCCCGCGACATGGGCCTCGACCGCTCCATGATTCTGGGCTATGGTCACGACGACCGCGTCTGCGCTTACCCCTCCATGCTCGCCCAGATCAATGTGGCCAATGTCGAGCGCACGAGCATCACGCTCATCGTCGACAAAGAGGAGATCGGCTCCGTGGGCGCCACCGGCATGACGAGCCGCTTCTTCGAGAACACCGTCGCCGAGATCATGACGCTCGCCGGCGAGGACAGCCCGCTGGCTCTGCGCCGCGCGCTCGCCCACAGCCGTATGCTCTCCTCCGACGTGTCCGCCGGCTTCGACCCGGGCTATGCCGGCAAGTTCGAGACCAAGAACGCCGCCTTTATGGGTCGCGGCCTGTGCTTTAACAAGTACACGGGCAGCCGCGGCAAGGGCGGCTCTAACGACGCCGACGCCGAGTATGTGGCCCTCATTCGCGACATCATGGACAAGGCAGGAGTGGACTTCCAGACCTGCGAGCTCGGCCGCGTCAACGCGGGCGGCGGCGGCACCATCGCCTACATCATGGCCAAGTACGGCATGAACGTCATCGATTCCGGCGTTGCCGTCCTGTCCATGCACGCCCTGTGGGAGGTCGCCAACAAGGCCGACATCTACGAGGCCTATCGCGGCTACAAGGCCTTCCTCGAGCGCGCCTAATCCACCCCACCCATAACTTGCGGTGGAATACGGATTGATTTGGTCTTTCAATAGCCCAAACAGACCGTATTCCACCGCAATTTCTTTTTTGGCAGAGGAGAGTCCATGCTGCAGGTCATCATTTCGCCCGCCAAGCAGATGCGCGCGGCCCAAAATGCTTTTGAAGTCCTGGGCATTCCACCCTTTGTGCGCGAGACAGCTCGCCTCCACCGCGCACTGCTAGATATCGAGCGGAATGAAGGCAGCGGCGGCCTGCAGGCGCTGTGGAACGTGAGTGACAAACTGCTGGGACCTTGCCTCAACACCCTGCATGAGTTCGGGCCCATCCTGAAAAACGGCGATCTCGACAATCCCGCACTCGCCCGTCACTTCTCCCCTGCCATCATGTCCTATCACGGCATTCAGTACCAGAGCATGGCACCCGAGGTAATGGATGCCGAACAGCTCGCCTGGCTGCAAAGCCATCTGTGGATCCTCTCCGGCCTCTACGGGTGCGTTCGTCCCTTTCATGCCGTCGAACCGTATCGGCTGGAGATGGGCGCGAAGCTTGTCGTCGACGGTGCCCGAGACCTCTACGCATTTTGGAGCGATAAGCTCGCGCGGGCTATCGCCCCGGCAGGCTCAAACACCACGATCGTCAACCTCGCCAGCGTAGAGTATGCCAAAGCCGTTCTGCCCCACCTCGCGGGCGACGCCACGGCCGTCACATGCCTCTTTGGCGAGGGCATCCGCAACGGGAAGCCCATCCAACGGTCGACCGCCAGCAAAAAGGCGCGCGGCTCCATGGTGCGGTGGATGGCAGAAAACAAGCTCGAGGATGCAAGCGAACTTACCGCATTCAACATCGGCTATCGGCACATCCCCGAGCTTTCAGACAAAAACACCCTGGTTTTCATGAACGCGCAGGCACTATAGGCCCGCCGTTTCCAAACACCCCGTTACTCCGCCAAGCCATCGGCCTTTGCAATCTCGCTCGTCGAGCCATCTTGGTAGGTAATCTTAACGTGCTCTACGTCGGATACCGTAACGCCCGACGGAGGTTCCAGACGCCACTCCGTCAGCGCAATGTCCATGGTCGTGGGCACGTCCCCTTGATCTTTGAGCTTCACCGTCAGCGTTTTGAGCGTCGCATCAAACGTCACGCGTTCGATTTCTTCACCCGGAATAGACCCGCCGCTCAGCTGCAGCTGCACAAACTCGTCGCGCGGATACCAATAGTCGCCCGGTGCGGCAACCGTGTTGCCACCAGAAACTTTCATGGTCATAATCGGCAGGCCCTCGTCGGCTTCAAACCCCCAGGTGGCGCCGCCAGGACCGCCGAACGTCCAAATACAAAAGGCAATCACCAGCACGGCAAGCACCGCAAAACCAATCGCGACCAACCCATGGTGCGCACGGCTTTCCTCGGCCGATACACCCCATTGTGTCTCTCGATATAGATGCTTGTCTTCCATGTACGCCTCCCCACAGGCACGCTCGTTGGCCCAATCGTACCCATTCAGGCTATACTTGAGCCCATTACATAAACGGGGAGCTTGCAGGACAAGACGGCAGGCTGAGACTGGGCGCGCCCGCCCTGACCCGCAAACCTGATATGGGTAATGCCAACGAAGGGAGCCGTGCCAATGAGCGCACAGACCGAGCCCAAGCTCGTCACGCAAATCGACTTCGCCCGCGCCGGGCGGATCACACCGCAGATGAAGGAGGTCGCCGAGCGCGAGCATCGCGACCCCGAGTACATCCGCGAGCGCGTGGCCGACGGCCGCATCTCCATTCCCGCCAACATCGTGCACATCAAAAAGGGCATGCGCGCCTTTGGCGTCGGTGAGGGCCTGTCCACCAAGGTCAACGTGAACCTGGGCATCTCGGGCGACAAGGCCGATGCCGCCGAGGAATGGAAGAAGGTCAAGATCGCCGAGGACTTTGGCGCCGACGCCATCATGGACCTCTCCAACTCGGGCAAGACGCGCCAGTTCCGCCAGCAGCTCATCGACGAGACGCCGCTCATGGTAGGCACCGTCCCCATGTACGACGCCATCGGCTACATGGAAAAGCCGCTGGTCAAGCTCACCAAGGACGACCTGTTCGAAGTCGTGCGCGCGCATGCCGAGGACGGCGTGGACTTTATGACCATCCACTGCGGCATAAACAAGTCGGTCACCAAGACCTTTAAGGAGACCGGCCGCCTGATGAACATCGTGAGCCGTGGCGGCTCACTGCTGTTTGGCTGGATGGAGGTCACCGGTAACGAGAACCCATTCTATGAGTTCTACGACGAGTTGCTCGAGATTTGCCACGAGTACGACGTGACGATTTCGCTCGGCGACTCCTGCCGCCCGGGCTGCCTCTACGACTCCAACGACGCCACCGAGACCGCTGAGATGATCGAGCTGGGCAAGCTGTGCAAGCGCGCTTGGGCCGCCGGCGTCCAGGTCATGGTCGAGGGCCCGGGTCACATGGCGCTCGACGAGATCGCCGCCAACATGAAACTGCAGAAACGCCTGTGCCACAATGCTCCGTTCTATGTGCTCGGGCCGCTGGTGACCGATATCGGCGTGGGTTACGACCACATCACCGCTGCCATCGGCGGCGCCATCTCCGCCAGCTCCGGTGCCGACTTCCTGTGCTACGTGACACCGGCAGAGCACCTATGCCTGCCCAACGCCCAGGATGTGCTCGACGGCCTCATGGCCACCAAGATCGCCGCACACGCCGCCGACATCGCCAAAAAGGTGCCGCACGCCCGCGACATGGACGACAAGATGGGCCAGGCACGCCGCAAGCTTGACTGGGACGCCATGTGGGAGTGCGCGCTCGACCCGGTTACGGGCAAGAAGCGCTACGAGGAGTCCCCCGCCGCCACCGAGGGCACTTGCACCATGTGTGGCAAGATGTGCGCCGTCCGCACCGTCAACAAGATCTTCGAGGGCACCACGATCGACCTCGGCATAGAGGACTAACCCTGTCGCCGCGGCCGCCTCTGGCGGCGAGCTGGTGCCTGTCAATTGTTGACGTGTGAACATTTGCTTGCATTTGCGTAAAGATTGCATCGCCCGCCCGGGTTCGACATAGAGTCGGCCCGGGCATCTTTATAATGCTGGCTTAAAGACCCATTTGATTCCGACCGAACAAGGGAGCGAACATGGATCGTAGTAAGGTACCTGCCGTCCTGTCCATCGCGGGATCCGATTCCAGCGGCGGCGCCGGCATTCAGGCCGACATCAAGACCATCACGGCGCACCGCCTGTATGCCGAGACGGCCATCACCGCCATCACAGCGCAAAACACGCTGGGCGTCACCGCCGTACAGGATATCTCGCCAGATATCGTAGCCGCGCAAATTGACGCCGTTTTTGACGATATCCGCCCGAGCGCCGTCAAGATCGGCATGGTTTCTTCTGTCGAGATTATCGAAGTCATCGCCGACCGCTTGAGCGCCTGGAACGCAACGAACGTGGTCGTCGACCCCGTCATGGTCGCCACCTCGGGCGCGCGGCTGATTGCCGAAGATGCCGCCGAGGCGCTCACCCGCCGCCTGTTCCCACTAGCAACCGTCATCACGCCCAATATTCCCGAGGCCATGGCCCTGCTCGACTACGAGGTCGACTCCGAGCGCACGCAGCAAAATGCTGCCATGCTCCTCACCCGCCGCTTTGGTTGCGCATCCCTCGTTAAGGGTGGGCATCTTGTCAACGAGGCCAACGATGTACTGGCCGAACCCGCGCCGCTCGATGACGAGGGCAACCATCTGGGAGATCCACTCACCACGTGGTTCCGCCACAAGCGTATCGATACCAATAACACACACGGCACCGGCTGCACGCTCTCGTCCGCCATTGCCTGCGCGCTGGCCCAGGGTATGGATCTTGCCGATGCCGTCAACGCTGGCAAGGCCTACCTGACAGGCGCTCTGGCCGCCGGCCTGAACATGGGCAAAGGCTCCGGCCCCGTCAACCACATGTGGCAGTATTAAGATTCGCAGTCCAAAACCACCGCAAAGGGGACAGGCACCCTTGCGGTGGTTCCCACAAACATCTCGATCTGTAACAGTTAAAGTCCATTTTTCGGCCCACCCGTTACAAATCGAGACATCCAAATTCCACTGAGAAGATAATCTCGATGTGTAACAGTAACTCGGCAAAATCGACCCTAGATGTTACAGATCGAGACAAACGACCGATATCGACCTAAATAATCTTAATCTGTAACATCTAGCCCGTTTTTGGCCTTACAACTGTTACAGATCAAAGCAAACCAACGAAACAAGCCGTCGCAAGGAGAACTATTGTGGTGGTTTGGGGCCGTGCTACTCACCGAGCATCTCTTGGAGCTTGGCCGCCACGGCGTGACCCAGGCTCTCATGGCTTTCGGGCATCATATGCAGATAGTCGATATCGCCCGGCTCGGCAAACTCCGCTGCATTCAAAAAGTCGCAGCCAAACTGCTCGGCTACGTGCGCGTAGTATTCAGCAAAATGCTCCGAGGCCTCGACGGAACGCTCGTCAAAATCGGTCATATATACATCGGCGATCTGCGGCTTGATCTTGATAGGAGCCATCAGCAGAATGCGCGGACAAGGCGCAGCGTCGGTCCACGGAAACGCGCGGACGGCGCGAATCAGCGCCATGGCGCCACGGGCGATATCGGCAGCCGTCACGTTAAAGACCGTCTTGCAGTCGTTGGTGCCCAGCATGATCACAATGGCGTCCAGTGGCTTATGGGCCTCGAGCAGCATCGGCAGCGCGCGGATGCCGTTAAGATTGGTGTCCAGATGGCACATGTCGTCGCGTACCGTCGTGCGGCCGTTGAGGCCTTCTTCAATTACATGCCAGCCCTCGCCTAAGTCACGTTGGGCCACGCCGCACCAGCGCACATCCCGCGCATAGCGCACCGCGGTGCCGTCGCGCATGCCCGCCGGATCGTAACCATAGGTGTTGCTGTCGCCAAAGCATAGAACGTTTTTCATCGTAAGCCCCTCGCTCAGTAAAAAGCCGACGGGAGCAGCCCTCCCGCCGGCTCGACCCATCTGTCAGCACGTACCGATTACAGGTACTTGCGCCAATCGTCCTCGTTCTCATCATCCTCGGTAGCAGCCTGGGCCTGCTCGGCGGCGCGAGCTGCCGCAGCGCGAGCGGCAACCTGGGCATAGGACTCCTCGTTGCGCTCGGGGAAGTTTGCCAGCACGTGCTCGAACTTGGCAAAATCCTCATCCCAGCGCGTAGAAGGCACGGCAAAGAAGACTTGCTTGACCTTAAAGTCGCCCGACGCGAGCTCCTTGCGGAAGAGCTCGGCCACGGCCTCGGCGTCAAAGCCGTTGTTGTCGCAGCCCCAAGCGCCCAGTACGAGCTTCTCGCGACCCAGCTCGTCGCAGATGGCAAGCACAAAGCGAATGCGGTCGCGCAGGGCATCCAGCAGAGCATCGTCGCTCACGCGATACTCCTGGCGGGCGCGCTTAACGTTGGGCGCGGCGGCCACGATCACGTCGGCGTATGCATGCACGTGGTTGCGATCGAAGCGCACCGCAGGCACCACCAGCGCACGGTTTCGGTAAAGCTCGCAGTTGATGTTGCGGCGACGGTTCTCGCCGTACCATTTGCGCTGCTTATCGAGAACGTTGTACAGATACGAATCGGCGCACAGCGTGGCCTCCTGGCCCAGATAACCCTGAATATAGCCACCGCCCGGATTGGTGAACGAGGCAAAGGCGAGCACGGCCATGTCGCAGAACTGCGCATAGCCACGACCGTTGTCCAAGATGGCCTGCGTGGCGGAGGCATCGAGCACGGTGACCTCAGGCAGGGACGCAGCAGGCTCCTCAGCAGGCGCGGACTCAGCTTCGGCGATTTCCTCGGCAGGCTCCTCGACGGGCTCAGGAGCTGCCTCGGTCTCGGGCGCTGCCTCGCTCTCGGGTGCCGCCTCGGTCTCGGCAGCCTCCGCGCCCTCGACGTCCTCGGCAACCTGTTCTTCAGCGGCCACAGCAGTCTGAACCTTGGCCTTCATCGCCGCGACAAAGCCGGCAGGCATACCGTCAAACTCGCGAACACCGGCAAGCGAACGCTCGATATCCTTGGCGCACGCTTCGGACACAGTTGACACGTGACGCTCGGCGGCCTTGGCACGGGCCTCGCGCTTGGGATTGGGCTGACCCGCTCGGTTGGACCTGCGGTTACGGTTCCTGTTGTCGACGTCTGCCATACGTGGCCACCTTTCCTGTCGCTGCCGCTATCGGCTTTTCCCATCCATGATACCCCGCCGCGTACAAAAAAGACGGCCCCGAAGGACCGCCTTTCGCATCGATTTGCCCGCACGGCAAGCACCGCCGCAATTCGCCACTAGTCGCGACGGCCAAGGATGTTCAGGATGCGCAGGAACACGTTGATAATGTCAACGAACAGATTGGACGCCATGAGCACGGCGTTGGGCAGCGTAGGCGGCACCGTCGTGGCAACATAGGTGTCGTAGCCAATAAAGCCGGCGAACACCACGATCACGATCAGGTCGGTGATGGACTGCGAGACGCCCATGAACATCAGCACGATCTCAACCAGAACAGTGGCGAGCAGAATGCCAAAACCGATGCCATATACGCGCTGGAAAAACTTGGGGAAGGTCACGCCCAGCGCGCCAAAGACAAAGGTGATGGCGGCCGTGGCGATAAAAGCGGTGTTGATGGTGGGCAGGTCGTAGTTGGCAAGGCCAAACGACGCGGTCAGGCCAAAGGTACTCGCAAAGATTACGTAGCCCACAAGGGACAGGCCCACGGACTGCTTGCTGGCGGCGGCCGACATCATGACCATGCCGACGATGGTCAAAATAAACGAGCCAAAGACCAGCGGCAAGGCTGCGCCGCTCATCATCATGCGCGCAAACGACATGGTGCTCGTAAAGTAGGCGCCGGCGCCCATGGCGCAAAAGCCCAAGAAAATCAGGGCAGACATGACAAGGTTGTACGCGCGCGGCGACATCTCCTTGGCACGGCTTGCACCGGTCTCGATGGGGCCGTTCTGATAGCCCTGGATATCGTTCATACTTCGTCCTTTCACAAAGCGCCGTGAAAGACGGCGCAGCAGATGACAAGATTCCTGCCATTGTACCCGAACGCCGTGCGTCCTTACCTACGGCGCTCGCCCTCAAGCGTACGATCAAACGCCCAGACCCACCAACGCATCACGTGGGCCTGCGAGCCGTCCGGCCGTCCGCACGCCTGGTCCTCCAGATACAACTCGGTCGCGTGCCCGCCAAAACGCACCTTATAGGTTGCCGTACGAACGCCGTGGACCGTCAGGCCAAAACCAGTGGACGAGACGATCTCGTCAATCGTAAAGCAGCGACCGTCGACCCAGCAGACGGTAACCGGCACGACTTGTCCGCCCGCGAGGATGCGGGCCACGACGTCCACATACTGCTTGTGCACGCGCCGAGTTTTGCCGTCTGTCTGTCGATATTCCATGCCTCCTATTATCGAACGCATGTTTGCATGTTGTAAAGCGAACAGACTGTGGTTTTGGAGTGTCGTAGTAATCGCACGTGTCCGTATGGCGTGTTAGCAAAAAGAACACCCGCGGCCAACAGGGCTAATATTCAATTTTAGTGCCAAAAAGTTCACTTCTCCCATCAGAACTCGGTAAAGAGACCCGCAGGAGGTGATACGATTTATCATGTTTTTGTAACGTGTCTGCAAACTTCGAGAAAGCCCATATATGGACGTAACGTTCTCAACCTTCCTCGGCCAAATTGTGTCGAACCCAGTCCTTGCCGTCACCGTGATCCTCGCGTTGGGCGCCATCTTCGTCAATGGATGGACCGACGCGCCCAACGCCATCGCGACCTGCGTCACTACGCGTTGCATGCCCGCCCGCGCCGCCATTCTCATGAGCGCCGCATTCAACTTCCTCGGCGTGCTCATCATGACGCACTTTAACGCGAGCGTCGCCAACACCATCTCACATATCGTCGACTTTGGCGGAAACAGCACCATGGCGCTCGCCTGCCTATGCGCGGCGCTGTTCTCCATCGTCGTCTACGGCGCCACAGCGTCGCGTTTTGGCATCCCCACCTCGCAAAGCCACAGCCTTATCGCCGGCCTGACCGGTGCCGCCATCGCCCTCGGCGGTGCGAGCAGCGTCAACGTCCACGAGTGGATGAAGGTCATCTACGGTCTGGCGCTCTCCATCGGCCTGGGCTTTGTCATGGGCTGGGTCCTGTGCAAGCTCGTCTCGATTCTTTTCGCCGCCGCCAACAGGCGACGTGCCAATGTCTTCTTTAAATACGCTCAGATCGCGAGCGCCGCGGCCATGAGCTTTATGCACGGCGCGCAGGATGGACAGAAGTTCATCGGCGTGCTCTTTTTAGGCGTGGCCTTTGCCAGCGGCCAGACGAGCGTCGGCGATGCAGGCATCCCCATCTGGATTATGCTGCTGTGCTCGGCCACTATGGGTATCGGCACCAGCGTGGGCGGCGAGCGCATCATCAAGTCCGTCGGCCAGAGCATGGTCAAGCTCGAAAAGTATCAGGGCTTCTCCGCCGACCTGGCGGGCGCCGCAAACCTGCTGCTTGCCACCCTTACCGGCATCCCCGTGTCCTCCACACACATCAAGACCTGCGCCATCATGGGCGTCGGTGCCGTCAAGCGCCTCTCAGCCATCAACTTCGGCGTCGTCAAAGACATGATGTTCACCTGGTTCTTCACCTTCCCCGCCTGCGGACTCATCAGCTTTGTCATGGCCAAGCTGTTCATGATGTTCCTCTAGTCAAACCGAACGTCCATCCGGACTGCATTACCTCGCCCACCCGTCTTCGCCTCGAAAGGACCCACCCATGGCAAAGAAACCCGATTCGTTCTACTTCGACAACTACGTCGCCTGCGCCGACCTTGCCGTCCAGGCCGCCGAGCTGCTCACCAAGATTTTCGAGAACTTCGATCCCGCAAAGATTCACGATATGCTCAACAAGATGCACGCGATCGAGCATGCGGCCGACAAGAAGCACCATGAGCTTGAGGACGCCTTGCTCACCGCCTTTATCACCCCGCTCGAGCGCGAGGATCTGGATCTGATGAGCTGCTCACTCGACACCGTGCTCGACCGCATCGAGGGCGTCGTGCAGCGCGTCTACTTCACCAACATCCAGAGCATCCATCCCGACGCCATCGTCATCGCCCACAAGGTGACTGACGCCTGCCGCGCCATGAAAGACCTGATGGTCGAGCTGCCCAACTACCGCAAGTCCAAGACCCTGCGCGAACTCGTCATCCAGATCAACACCATCGAGTCCGAAGCCGACGAGCTCTATATCAACGCCATGCGCAACCTGCACGTTAACGGCAAGGACCCGCTCGAGGTCATCGCTTGGCGTGACGTGTACGCCTTCCTGGAGTACTGCGCCGACTGCTGCGAGAATGTGGCCGATGTCGTGGATTCGATTGTCATGAAGAACAGTTAATTGGGGGTACATGTCCCACCGGTCGCGGGCCCGGCCACTAATAACCTTTTTCACTCCGGCTGCAAGCAGAGTCGTTCAAAAGGTTATTAGTGGCCGGGCCCGCTCCCTTATGCACCACCATTGGGAACTTTGGCTGATAGATTTAGCGCGATGGGGGTTTGGCTGAAGGGACCTATGGTACCCGTTCGGACACTTTGGCCCTTGATGAGCGTTTGGCTGATTGCTGTTTTGGGTACTGTTTGGGTTACTTTGGGTTTGTTTGATTTTTAATTGTTGGAGGGCTTGCATGTCGTATTTGGATCTGGCTCGGGGTCGTTATTCTTGTCGCGAGTTTGAGGATCGTTCTGTTGAGCAGGCTGTGGTGGATGCCATTGTTGAGGCTGGGCGTATTGCTCCTTCTGCTTGTAATAATCATCCAGCCCGTGTGATGGTGCTGGATACGCCTGAGCTGTTGGAGAAGGCTGCTGCTTGTCAGCCTCGGTTTGCTCGTGATGGGTCTATCTTTGGAGCTCCGCTTGTCTTCCTTATTTGCAGCGTTACCGATGATGCTTGGGTGCGCCCGTATGACCAGATGAATTCCAGTGAAATCGATACGTCCATCGTGTGCGACCAGATGATGATGGAGGCCACCGAGCAGGGCCTGGGAACGTGCTGGGTATGCCATTTTAAGCCTGAGGTGGCACAGGAGCAGTTCAATCTGCCCAAGGGCGTCTATCCCTATCACATGCTCGTCTGTGGCTATCCCGCCGACCACATCGCCGATCCCGAGCATCGCGAGGCCCGCACTATTCCCCTCTCCAACTTCCTCCTCAAGTAGTTTTTAGACATACCTTAAAATCTACCTTTTACCACGCGCCCTTCGCCGAGTTCTGTCCTATCGCATGCAGAGCTCGGCGTTTTGTTTCCCAACCCGTATACAGCCACAAAAAAGGAGCCCGCAGGTGCGAGCTCCTCTTAAGGACACTAGATTGTAGCTCTGATGCTAGTCCAGGTCGTCGGCGGCAAAGTTGTCGATCGGGGCGAAGGGATCGGCCACGGGGACAACCGGGTCAGCGACGGGCAGCGGCTCGGCGGGAACAGTCACTGCAGGAGAAGCGGCAGAACCGACCGGCGTGGAGGCCATCAGATCGGCCGGGAAGGAATTCTGGGCATCGTCCATGAAGTGCTGGATGAGCTTGAGATACTCTGCCTTGAACTCCTCACGGGAAGCCTTGAGACGATCGATCTCCTCGAGCTCGGCCTGCTTCTCGGTCAGAGCCTGGCGGATAACCTCGCGGGCCTTGGCGTCAGCCTCGTTGCGGATACGCTCAGCGTTCTCGTTGGCATCGTTGACGATGGTCTCAGCGGTCTGCTGGGCAGCGATCAGGGCAGCGGAAATCTGGCGCTCCTGAGCGGAGAAGTCAGGGGCGGGAGCAGCCACGGGGGCGGCAGGAACGGCCTGGGCGGTGGCATCCTGAGCTTGGGCAAGCTGAGCCTGCGCATCGGCAAGCTGCTGCTCGGTAGCAGTCAGACGACCCTTAAGGTCGACGATCTTAGCGAGCATAGCGTCAACCTCGGAAGACAGCGTCTCCAAGAAGACGTCGACCTCAGCAGGATCGTAGCCACGCTTGGCCTCAGAGAAAGTCTGAGCCTGGATGTCTGCAGGGGTAATAGCCATAACAAGTCTCCTTTTTCATCGCCTCGGCGCTACACGCCCGACGTAAGTTACTAAGTCAGTTCTACACGAGTATACCTATAAGAAGCTGCAGAACCAGCCTCTGCACCAACTGCAACGCAATAATCGCAACGACCGGCGAAAAATCGATACCGCCCATCGGCGGGATGAAACGACGGAACAGGTTGAGCCACGGACCGCACACGCTATCAAGCACCGCGGCAATATCCTGAAGCAAACCACCCTGCTTCATGGGAATCCACGTCATAAAGCAGTAGACGACAATGAGCGTGGAATAGAAGTTGAACAGCGTGTTGACCAGCTGGACGATAGTGTAGATGTTGATGGGAATCTCCTCGTCTTGTCTTTACTTAAGGTAGCCGTCGGCACGAAGCTTCTTGAGATCGGAATCTTTGACCTCGCAACCGGCGGGCAGCACCATGAACACGCGGTCGCCCACCTCCTTGACCGTGGCACCCAGACCGCAGGCAAAGCCGTAAGAGAAGTCCAAGACGCGCTTGGCAACTTCGGTGCGTACGCCCACAAAAATCAGTGCGACAGGCTGCTTGGTGCGAACGCGGCGCACCACGGTCTCCACGTCGTCATAGCTCTCGGGGCGCAGGACATAGGCCGGCAGCTGCGGCGTGGCGTTGATGATATTGCTCGCATAGGCCGAGGCATCGCTCGGTGCAGGCGCGGGTGCAGCGGCGGCACGGGCGCGGGTATTCTCGGCGTAGCTCGACGGCGTGTCATAGGCACCAGGACGATAACCGCTCGCAACACTGTCCTGCGAGCGCGAAGGCGGGTTATACGTCGTGGCATGGCGGGAGTCATCGCCGACCAGCTGACCGGAGCGCGTATACACGGCAACCGACTCAGCTTCACCGCGGCGCGTCTGGCCAAGCAGGCCGTTGCTCGGCTCGTCTTGGGTGTAGAAGCCCTCGCCCGAAGCACCACTGTAGCCGTTGTTCTGATAGCCATCGTCGTAGCCGTCATCGTAGCCGTAGTCGTCGTCCTGGCCATAACCCTGGTCGTAACCCTGCTGGCCGCCCAGGTGCATCTTATTTTTAATCTCGTCAAGGAAGCCCATGGTTGTGTCCTCTCGCGGTTTAGTGCAGGCGCCCCGATAATCAGTGCGCACTTCAGAGCCTTATTTTACTGCAAACTCCGGGCTAAATACTACCCTGCCCAGGCGAACGAGTGTAGAGCCCTCCTCAAGGGCAGGCTCAAAGTCCTCGCTCATGCCGCAGGAAAGCTCAGGTAGGTTCAAATCGGGATGCGCCGCCTCCAGCTCATCCCTCAGCTCACGAAGCCCCGCAAAGGTGCGGCGTGCCACATCCTTATTCCCCCGGGGCGCCATAGTCATAAGCCCCTGCACGCAAATTCCCTCAAGCTCCGCAAGCTCACCCGCGGCGGCGCGAATCTCATCGGGCGAAAAGCCTCCCTTCGACTCTTCACCACTCACATTGACCTCAATGAGCACACGCTGAGGGCCGGCAAGCTCGCCTGCCCCAATCTTGCGGACAGCACGGCTCGAGATCGCCTGCGCCAGATGCAGCGAACCCACCGAGTGAATCAGCTCGGCTGAGCCCAGCACCGCATTTATCTTATTGGTCTGCAGGTTGCCGATCATATCGAAGCGCACCTCGGGCAGCTCCGGATGCTCCGCCAGACCCGCGAGCTTGCGAACCAGCTCCTGCGGGCGGTTCTCGGCAAAATGGCGATACCCCGCCTGGATGGCGGCAACGGTCTCATCGACACCAACGGTCTTGGACACGGCAATGAGGCGCGCGGCGTCGTGGGGGCGGCCCGCGCGATCGAGCGCCGCATAAAAACGTTCCAGAATCCGCTCGCGGCGAGCGCGCATCAAGTCCAAATAGTTATCCATTGCCAATCGCCTCCGCTGACAGCCAAACAAGTAGTCCCATGCTAACGCAAGAGCGCGGCCCCGCATGTGCAAGGCCGCGCTCACTTAGGTATTTACAATCTTTCGATGAACGGGGTTACTTACTCCTCGTCGTCCTCGCCATCGTCCTCGTCCTCAAGATGATCGAGCAGGTAGCGAAGACCCTCGCTGACCTCGTTAACGGGCACCTTGGCAACGTAGCGTGCATCGACGGCGGGCCTCATGATAACACCCTCGCCCGAAGGCACGCGCATGCTCTCGAGCTCATCCTCATCAGTGCAGGCGATATCACCGGCAGTCATACGCTGTCCGGTCAACAGGAAGGTCAGACGGCAGGCGGCATCGATGGAAATCGAGGCGATGCGATCGAGATAGCGCGATACCATGATGGCGCGGCGCAGGTCGTCATAGTTGCTGTCGTCGTCCATAAAATCGCCCGTGTCCATGCGGTTAAAGGTGCGGAAGAACTTCTCGTAGGCGGCGTGCACTGGCTCGTCCTCGACGGCCAAGTTGCAGATGATGGACATGTCGTTGGTGACGAGCGCAGAAAGCGAAGAGCCCAGTACCTGGTAGACGGCCTCAGCCTCGGCCTCGACCGTGCCGACAAGCTCCTTGGGCAGCGAGATGTCGGCCTTGATCATATGACGCGTGGCGCGGCAAATCTGGCGAACCTTATCGGTCATGCGCTGCAGGTTAAAGTCGACGTAGATGATCGTCTGCAGCAAGCGAAAGTCGGAGGCGACCGGTGACTGCGTGGCAATCAGGTTGTAGCAGACGGCCTCCAGGTTGGCGCAGCGTGCGTCAATCGAAAGCGTGCGCTTCTTGGTCTTGGTGGCGAGCTTGCGGTCGTCGGTCACATAGGCCTTCACGGCATCGTGGAGGGCCAGATCGACGGCCTCGTAGATGCTCAGCATCTCGTGACGGGCCTCGATGAGCTGACGGGAAAACAGTTTGCGCATGGTTCACTCCAATCAGTTGGGTGCGGTCATGCCGCCCGCACAGTGAATACGCACCGGACCAGATCCGATCGGCTTGGGACTAGTCGCACCGATCAGCCAAAGCGGCCGGTGATATAGTCTTCCGTCCGCGAGTCCACCGGGCTGGTGAAGATCGCGTCGGTTTGACCATACTCGATGAGCGTAGCGGGCTCGCCGGCAACTTCCTGCAAGAAGAATGCGGTGTAGTCGCTAATGCGAGCTGCCTGCTGCATTGAATGCGTGACGATGATGATCGTCATCTCGGGCGCCAGCTCGGCCATCAGATCCTCGACCTTAGAGACGGACGTGGGGTCGATGGCGGAGCAGGGCTCGTCCATCAGAAGAACATCGGGTTGCACCGCAAGCACGCGCGCGATGCACAGACGCTGCTGCTGACCGCCCGAGAGCGCCAAACCATCCTTGTTGAGCTGATTGGATACCTCTTTCCAGAGGTTGGCGCGCTTGAGCGATTCTTCCACGATGTCATCGAGGTCACTTTTGCTAGTCACGCCCTGCAGACGAGGGCCAAAGGCGACATTCTCGTAGATGGATTTAGGAAACGGGTTGGGCTGCTGAAAGATCATGCCCACGCGACGACGGAGATCGACCGGGTCGACACCCTCGACATAGATATCGTTGCCGTCGAGCGTCATGGTGCCCTCGACGCGCGTGCCCTCGATCAGGTCATTCATGCGGTTGATGCAGCGCAAAAACGTCGACTTGCCGCAGCCCGAAGGGCCAATGAAGGAGGTGATGGCGTTTTTGGCGATGTTGAGGTCAAGCCCCGTCAGCGCATGAAAGTCACCGTACCAAAAGTTGAAATCCTTGGCCGTAATGGCCGCTTGCTCCAACGTGGGAGCGGACTGATAAACGGACATGGGACTCCTTAACTAGCGACGCTTGCGCGACAGGAAGCGCGCAAACAGGTTGAAGGCCAGAATGATCACCATCAGCAAGAGCGCGGTGCCGTAGGCTGCGTTCATGTTGATGCCGTCGTTGGCAAGCAGATACAGGTGAACCGTCATGGGGCGGCCGGAATCGAGCGGCGAAATAGGTAGATTGATGGCCTGCCCCATGGTATAGAGCACCACCGCGGTCTCGCCAATGGCACGGCCGATGGCGAGAACGATGCCCGTGGCAATACGGCCAAAGGCAGAGGGAAGCACGATCTTGGAGACAACCTGCCACTTGGTGGCGCCCAGGCCATATGCGCCCCAGCGGATATAGCGCGGAACGGCGCGAATGGCCTCTTCGGTGGTACGCATGACGATGGGAAGCATCAAGAGCGCGAGTGCCAGGGCGGCCGAGACCATCGAAAGGCCCAGGCCCATGGCCTCGACAAACAAGGCGTAGCCAAACAGGCCCATAACGATGGAGGGCACCGAGGCCAAAGCGTCAGCAGCGTAGCGAATGAGCTCGACGACCTTGCCCTGCTTGGCGTACTCGGCCAGATAGACGGCTGCCAGCACAGCGATCGGCGTGCAGATAAGCATGGCGAGCGCCGTCACGTAGACGGTCGAGACGATCGTGGGCCAAATTCCGCCCTCGGCGTTGACGCCCTGGGGCCAACCGAAGATAAAGTCGAGCGAGATGTGTGGCAGGCCGTTGATGACCACGTAGGCGATGATAGCGACCAGCACCAGCGTGGTGATGTAGGCAGCGGCACGAAACACGCCAAGCATGATCTTGTTGGACAGGTCCTTGTTGATGCGGCCCTTCTTGCCGTGGGAAAGGGCACGCTTGATGCGCTCGCGCGACGAGGTCGTATCGACCGTCGTGTCAACGGAATCGGACATAGCCTACCCCCTCTTCTTCTTGGAAATCAGACGGACGATGCCCACCAGCGTGGCGGAGATGATAAACAGGACCACGCCCATGCCGAACAGCGCCGAGCGATGCAGACCCGAGGAATAGCTCATGTCGAGCGCGATCTGGCTCGTGAGCGTCGAGATAGGGCTCGCAATGCTGTCGGGAATAACCGGGGCGTTACCCACGACCATGAGCACGGCCATGGTCTCTCCGATGGCACGGCCCATACCCAGCACGATGGCATCCACGATACCCAGCTTAGCGGCAGGTAGCACGACCTTATAGATGGTCTGCCACTTAGTAGCACCCATGGCATACGATGCCTCGCGAATGCCCATGGGAATGGAATTGAGGGCATCGATGGTGAGCGTGGTGATGGTAGGGACGATCATGATGGCGAGCACAAACCACGCCGTCAGCGCACCAAAACCAAGGCCGCCGGTCAGTTGTGCGATAAACGGGCGGATGATGATCATGCCAAAGAAGCCGTAGATGATGGAGGGTATGCCCGCCAGCAGGTCAACGGCGGGGCTGATGAGCTTGCGCACGCGCTTGCTGGCAATCTCGACCAGGTAAACGGCCGTACCCACGCCCAGCGGCACGCCCATGGCGAGCGCACCGACGGTCACCAGACCTGAGCCGGCAAGCAGCGACATGATGCCGTAGTGGCCCTCAGAGGGCGCCCACGTAAAGCTAAAGAAGTCCGCCAGACCGATGTCGGTAAAGACGGGCAGCGCCGAGTACGTGGTAAAGACAAAAATCAGGATGACGGTAACGACCGCCAAAAACGCGCAGGCAAAGAAGATCCACTGCAGCGCCTTCTCCTTGATATAGGTACTGCGCGATACGAGCGCCAGCTCGCGCTTCTTGGGTGCCTGAGCATTCTGCTCAGTCTGGGAGTTTTCCTGTGCTTCCATGCTACTCACTCCCCTTCTCGTCGTTGGTGACGGGAATAAAGCCCGCCTCGCGAATCTGCTTGTCCATCTTTTCGGACGTCACGTAGTCGATGTAATCCTGCGCCTGCTGCGAAGGCGCACCCTTCACAAAGAAGTAAAGGTCGCGCGAGATGGGATAGCCGCCACTCGCGACCGTCTTCTCGGACGCCTCAACATGATTGACCGAGACAGCCTTGACCGAGGTCTTGGCGTTGAGGCTATCGACGAAGCCCAGCGAAATGTAGCCAATGGCACCGTGCGAACGAGATACCACGTCGCGCACCTGGCCCGTACCCGAAAGAACAGCCGAGCGGCGATCGAACGGCGTGCCATCCATCACGATGGTACGGAAGGCCTCGCGCGTACCGGACGCCTCGTCTCGGTTGATGACCTGAATCCTCAGGTCCTCGCCACCGACCTCTTTCCAATTGGTAATCTTGCCGGCGTAGATATCGCGGAGCTGCTCGGTCGAGAGGTTATCGACGGGGTTGTCGTCGTTCACGATGACCGCAATACCGTCGTGGGCAATGACGATGGGAGTCAGGCCCAGATCCTGTTCGTCGGCATTGAGTCCACGGGAGGAGCTGGCGATATCGGCCGTGCCGGCGCTGACGGCCTCGATCCCAGCGGAAGAACCCAAACCGGAAACGAGCACGTCGATGCCGGTCTCCTCCTTAAAGCCCTCGGCCGCAATCTCGGCGATAGGAAGGCAGGTCGTGGAGCCGGCCACGGTAATGGAAGAGGTAGAAGATCCCGAAGAACAGGCGCACAGCGTAAGCGTAAGCACAGCGGCGCTCAGGACCGATACGATCTTTCTCATAGCATCACGCCGATCGCAGCATGGCGCCCACAGGTGCCGTCCTCGTTACGGTAGGAATAAAAGCGGTCGTTCTGACGCACGGTCGAAAGCTGGGTATCCACGATATCATCCGCGTCGACACCGACATCTACCAGCGCCTCGCGAATGGCAGCGGAAAGATCAAGCATGCGAGAGGTATTCGCATCGATGCAAGAGAACTCGGCGGCAAAGCGATCCATGAGTTCCTGGGATACCTCATATTCGTCACCCAAGATATGGGGGCCGATATAGGCGGAAACGTCGCTCGCATCGCAACCGGCAGCATCGCAAAGCGCCTGGCACGCCTTGGCGGAAATACGTGCAATCGTGCCCTTCCAACCGGAGTGCACCACGGCAAATCCGCCGGGGGCCACCAGCACCACGGGAACGCAGTCGGCAAAGCAGAGCAGCACGGGCACGTTATGCGCCGTGCAGACGATGGCATCACAGCCCTCGGCAATCTGCTCGCGAACGTCCTCAAGGTCATCGGCGCCGTTCGAGGTCACCGCAACGATATGATCACCATGGACCTGATTGGGAACGAGCAGGTTGTGCTCGCACTCGGCGGCACCCATAGCCTCGAGCGCACGACAACGATTTTCTTGAACAGCAAAGGGGTCATCGCCAACATGCGAGCCCAAGTTGAGTGAGGAGTACGCATCTTCGGAAACGCCACCGGCGCGCTCGGTGAAGGCAAAGCGAACATCGGATGTCGCGCCCTCCACCAACGTAACTCCATCATGGTCGACACGCGAAACTTTGTCCGCACGTGCTGCCATACTAAAGCCTCCTAATAACACAAGTACCGCGGCATCGCCGCTACAGCCCGCGTTTATACGGCTGTCATACTTCTCTAAAAGGATACCTGCTGCGCTGGAGGCAATCGTAAAGGGAACGTAAAGAGATTGGAGGTTCTAGTTTACAAAGTCGAAATAAAAAGGGCGCGTCCATACGGACACGCCCCTGTGCACAACAATGCAAAGAACGACTTAGAAGCTGCCGCGCTTCAGGAAGTCGGGAAGCTCGAACTGATCGTTGCCGAAGTTAGGAAGCTCGGTGCCACCGACGTTGCGGGTCGGAGCGGCCTGAGCCGGGCTCGTGGCAGGAGCGGTGCGCTGCGGCTCAGCGGAGGCAGCGGCCTTGCTCTGAGACTGCTGAGCAGCAAAGAGCTCGTCCTGACGGTTGACGTTGGAGTCGGAGAAGCCCGTAGCGATGACGGTGATACGCACCTGATCGCCCAGGGACTCGTCGACAACGGTACCGAAGATGATGTTGGCCTCGGGGTCGACGGCGTTGGCGACAACGTCGGCGGCGTCGCTGATCTCCTGGATGCCCAGGTCCTTGGAACCGGCGATGGAGAGCAGCACGCGCGTGGCACCATCGATGGAGCTCTCGAGCAGCGGGCTGGAGATGGCCTGCTGGGCAGCGTCGACGGCACGGGTGTCCCCAGAAGAGGTACCGATACCCATCATGGCGGTACCGGCCTGCTTCATGATGGTCTTAACATCGGCGAAGTCCAGGTTGATGATACCGGGGACGGTGATGAGGTCGGTGATGCCCTGGGTGCCCTGGGAAAGGACGCCATCGGCAATCGCGAAGGCCTCGAGCATGGTGGTCTTCTTCTCGGCGATGTCGAGCAGCTTATCGTTAGGGATGACGATCATGGTGTCGACGCAATCGGAGAGGGTCTTAATGCCCTCCTCGGCGCTCTTCTTGCGCTTGCGGCCCTCGAAGGTGAAGGGCTTGGTCACGACGGCGACGGTCAGCGCACCGACCTCGTTCATCGCGATATCGGCAACGATGGGAGCAGCGCCGGTACCGGTGCCACCGCCCTCGCCGCAGGTGATGAACACCATGTCGGCGCCAGCGAGCGCCTCGGCAATGTCGTCGCGGGACTCATCGGCAGCCTTGCGGCCAACCTCGGGGTTGGCGCCGGCGCCCAGGCCGCGGGTAAGGTCGGTGCCGATGTGCACCTTGATATCGGCATCAGAGATCGCGAGTGCCTGAGCATCGGTGTTGATGGCAACAAACTCGACGCCGCGGATGCCCTCTTCGATCATTCGATTGACCGCGTTGGTACCGCCGCCGCCGACGCCGACCACCTTAATGACGGCAAGGTAGTTGTTGATCTCTGTCTCGTGCATGTCGGTCCTCCGAACAAAGGTTATAGCCATAGCATGGGTCGACCCCTGCGCACATTAACCTTCAGGTTGAAAGTAAATGCAAAGGTAAACCGTATTATGTTTGCACATTATGAACGTATCAGTCAAATAATTGACCGTGAAAACCAAACAAACCAGATAAACGGCGTGGTATGGCCCCTCAACAAAGCATCAACCAGCGCTACGAGGTCGGAGCGTTCCTAAATGTATAGTTACCCGGAGAGCGCACATTGATATACGTTACGCCCTCTACCTGCGAAAGCAGCTTGGTGACTACGCGCTCCTTCTTGACGATATCGTTCGAATCGCCCAGCGACACCTCAATGCCGTTATTGAGGTTTGCCGAGATGGCTTCGACCGAAGGCGTGGAAATATCCTTGACTTGTCCCAAGAACTCGCTCGAAAAACCACGCACATAATCCAAGCCAGCCTTAACGGCCTTGGAGCTCACCGCCTGGCCGGAAACCGGAGCGACATCCGCCGAGACATCAGTCAACAACACCGCGCCATAGTGCTTAGCGAGCGCCAGCGCGGCATCGATTCCGGTCAAGGTATTTGAGCCCTGCCCTGTCGTGATGACGTTGCCTTGGTCGTCCACTTCGACCGACGTCGACAGTGGGGCGATCCAGGTGTCATCATCCCCGATGGCCCAGGCAAGGTCATCGGAACTGATATATGCAATGGCGATAACTTTACGCTCCGTCGGCGTGATGATAAGCGTATGGGGAAACTGACGCTGGACATCCACGCCCGAGACCCACGGATTCTGCTTGAGGTCCTCGGTAATCTGGTCGGGATCGACGTTAAAAAGCGACGTTCCCTCGGGCAAATCGATCAGCTGGATAGCATCGTGCTTCGTCACATGCTCGCTGCCTTGAATCTGAATATCAGTGGCGGTAAACAATCCAGAGTTGATCACCACGATGGCAACGACGACGAGCACGGCCAAGGCGGCCAGAACGCCGCCCACGATTTTGCCTTTGCCTGCAACGACAGAAGCGGCGTCTGATGTTTTATTTACCATCGCCCCAAGTGAAGATAACGGGTTGACGCTTTTTTTACCCGAAGGCTTCTTGGCGGTAGCCGGCACCGATGTCAGCGAGCGCGGTTTCGATGCGCCCAGCGTGCGACCTGGACGCGGCGCTTTAGTTCCCGTCGAGGGCTTAGGAGTTGCCATGGGACGGGCGGGTTTGGCGCCCATAACAGGCTTTGACGTCACCGAGGGACGCGAGGACTTTTTTGCGGCCGGACGATTACCGAGCTGCGAGCCGACAACCGGACGACTGGTCTGTCGAGCATGCCCGACAGACTTAGAGTGCGCGACGGTATTGCGTTGAGGTTTGGCAGGCGCGCCGGAACGCCCTCCGGCGCGGCGGAAGGTGGGTTTCGATGCTCTAGAAGCCGAGGAATTTAACTTCCGGTCTGAGCTCGATGCCATACGCCTCCCTCACCTTTCCGTGCACATGTCTGATAACCGCGGCAACGTCATCGGCCGAGGCAGTTCCGTTATTAACGATAAAATTAGCGTGAACGGGCGAAACTTCCGCGCCGCCAATCGAAAAACCCTTTAATCCACAATCCTCGATAAGCTTGCCCACACTCGCATCGGGCGGGTTGCGAAAGACCGACCCGCAGGATGCGCGACCCATGGGCTGCGTACGCTTGCGCCTCGTCAGGTACCGCTCCATGCGCTCGCGAATGTCGGCCTTGGGCGCCGGTTTAAGCTTGAGCACGCACTCGAGGATAATCTCATTGCGGGGAAGGCTACATTCGCGGTAGCCCCAAGTGATCTCGGACCCCGCATAATGCTTGATACCGGATGCCGGGTCAAACGTTACGACATCCTCAACCAGCGAGCCAATCCACTCGGTCCGTGTGCCGGCATTCATAGATATCGCACCGCCAACCGAGCCAGGGATGCCAACGGCAAACTCAAGGCCCGAGAGGCTACGCGACAGGGCATCGTTGACCAGGCGCGCAAACATCACGCCCGCACCGACCGTCAGCGTACAACCGTCATCGGCAACAACCGTGCGCTGAAACTCACGTCCGAGCGAAATGACGGCGCCGCGATAACCGCCATCGGCAACCAGCAGATTGGAGCCCTTGCCGATGATGACCCACGGCACCTGCTCGCGATCGAGCACCGCCACGGCGCGGCGGAGGGCATGATAGCTATGGCACGTCACAAAGAGGTCGGCCTTGCCGCCGATACGATAGCTCGTATGACGCGCAAGGCGCTCGTCCTCGATCACATCCGTGTCGATCATGCCCGAGAGCGCCATGACGGCATTAAACAGACCCATTAGACTTAAGCGTCTTTCTTGGCAGTCAGATACTCAATGAACTCGGGACCGACGGTCGTAACGTCACCGGCACCCATAGTGAGCAGCAGATCGCCCTCGCCCACCATCTGCTCGAGCTCCTGATTGAGCTCAAGACGGCTGGAGCAGTACACGACCTCCTTGCCAGGATGCTTGGCGCGCACGGTATCGGCGAGCATCTTAGAGGTAACACCCGGAATGGGCATCTCGCCAGCCGAGAACACATCAATCAGCAGCAGTTTATCGGCATTGGCAAATGCATCGGCAAAGTCGTCGCACAGGGCCTGCAGGCGCGAATAACGGTGCGGCTGGAACACGACGTCGACATGCTTGTAGCCCAGCGACGAAGCGGCAGCAAGCGTCGCCTTGATCTCGGTGGGGTGATGGCCGTAATCATCGACCACGGTGATGCCATCGATATCGCCCACGTGGGTAAAGCGACGGCGGACGCCCTCAAAGCTCGAGAGCGCCTTGGCGGCGGCGTCGATGTCAAGGCCCAGGACATGGGCGACGGTGAGCACCGCCGTGGCGTTGAGCATGTTGTGGCGACCGGGATTGCTCTTGATCTCCACGGCATGCTCAGTGCCGTCCTCAAAGCGAACGATAAAGTCACTCTGGATGCCTTTGACATCCGGGTGCATGCAGACGATGTCGTTGCTCTCGGCAAAGCCGTAGGAAAGCACGTGACGGCCCGTCGACTTGGCGAGCTCGACCAGATGCGGGTCCTCACCGCAGACGATGACGGTGCCGTCCTCGCCCACCAGGCTCATGAATTTGGCGAAAGTCGCTTCGATCTCCTCGATACCCGAGTAGTGATCGAGGTGGTCGGCCTCGACGTTGGTCACAATGACCACGTTGGGGTTCAGGAACAGGAAGGAGCTGTCGGACTCGTCGGCCTCGGCGACAAAGTAGTCGCCCGAGCCGTTCTTGCCGTTCGTGTCATAGCCCTCGACGATGCCACCGATCAGGAAGCTCGGATCCAGACCCATGCGGTCGAGCATGGTGGCGCACATCGAAGACGTGGTGGTCTTGCCGTGCGTGCCGGCAACAGCGACGGTAGTGTAGCCGTGGCCCAAGGCAGAGAGCATCTTGGCACGGGGCCACACGGGAATACCAAGCTCGCGAGCGCGCACGAGTTCAGGGTTGGACTCCGGAATAGCGGTGGAGACAACAACCACGTCGGGCTTGACCTCGTCGATCGTGGCGGCCTCATGGCCCACATGTACCTTCACACCAGCGCGGGTAAGCTGGCGGATATAACGTGACGTCTTAAGGTCGGAGCCGGTAACGGCATAACCGCGCTCGTGCAGAACGAGGGCGATGCCGCTCATGCCGGCGCCGCCGATACCGATAAAGTGGGCGCTCTTAAACTCGGGCGCGGAGGTTGCAGTCTGGGAATCAGCCATGTGCTCGTGTACTCCTTGCGTAAACACTGCCTGTAACCCGTTAACTGTACCGCACCTACCGCATCAGCGCGAGGGCGACCGACGATATCCCGTCTAACTAACGCAAACCCTCTACCGCATCCGCCAGAAGAGCGGCGGCCCTATCCTGAGCCAGACCACGCGCCGCCTGACGCATGGCGTCGCGCGCCGCCGCGTCATCGACCAGGTGCAGCAGTTCATCGGCAAAGGCAGAACCGTCGATATCGGCATCGGCGCAGAGCACGCCGGCCCCGGCGTCGACCAGATACCGGGCATTGGTGGTTTGGTGGTCGGCCGTCGCATGCGGATACGGCACGAGCACCGAGGGCACGGCGAGCGCAGCGATCTCGGCCACGCTCGATGCGCCCGAACGCGAGAGCACCAAATCGGCAGCAGCCAACATATCGCCCATGTTGTCGATGTAAGGCTGGACGCGGTAACGCTTCGCCTCCTCGGGCGTCAGCGCCAAAGCGCGCTCGGTCTCCTCAAAGCCGTCGGCACCCGTCGAATGCAACACATAGAGGTTCTTGCGCGAAAGCAGCTCGTTTTTGAGCGAAACCACGCGCTCGTTGAGGTGCTGGGCGCCAAGTGAACCGCCAAAGACGAGCAGCAGCGTAGCGTCCTCGGGAACGCCAAGTGCCTTGCGGCCGCGAGCGCGATCGCCTTCGATTACCGAGCGACGTACGGGGTTGCCGGTCATGAGCACGTGGTCAGGGTCACCTTCGCGCTCAAAGACCGAACGCGCTGCCGGCACCGAGATGCACACGCGGGCGGCGTGGGAGTTCATCATCTTGTTGGCCAGGCCCGGAACAGAGTTCTGCTCATGCAGCAGATACGGAACGCCTGCGCCCTTGCACCACCCCAGCAGCGGAACCTCGACATAGGCACCAAAACCGACGGCAGCATCGGGCTTGCCGACCTTTGAGAAATGACTGGCGAGCGCACGTTTGGCCTTGTTGACACGCCACAGCGAGGTCAGCGCCGTCCAAGGACGGGAGCGGTCGAAGCCCGTGACCGTAATGGGCACAAAATCAAACCCAGCCTCGGGGACCAGACGACCCTCGAGCTTGCGCGACTGGCCCACGAACACAACGTGGTGGCCACGGTCACGCAGTTCTTCGGCCAAGGCGAGCGCGGGGTTGATGTGTCCTGCCGTGCCGCCGGCTGCAATAGCAACGGTCATTTTATCGGTCATGGTAGTCCCTTCGTACACGCGGTCCCTGGTCGTCGGTACGCAGACGCGCCGACGGGTCCGAGTTCAAATCGATTCGATTATATCCGCCGCCCGCGTTGCGAGGGCTGGGGCGCTGCGGACGACCTTGCGGAGCCATTCGCGGGCGTGGACGAGCTGCCGGCTCGGATGCAGAACCATCCAGAACGGTAAAGCCGCTACGCGAAGGTCGTTCACCGCGCACATGGGCTACGCCGGCGGTGCTCTCGTCCATAACGGCAAAGCTCTCACGGCGGCGGTCATACTCATCGCGGCGGGCGCTCTCGTACGAAACGCGCAGGATCAACCCGGCAAGCATAAGCGACACAATAATCGACGAACCGCCGTAGCTAATAAACGGCAACGGTTTGCCCGTCATGGGAAACACGTTGAGGATGCCCAGCGCGTTAATCAAAAACTGCACTGCGAGAATGACCGCGGAGCCAGACGCCATGAGCGCGCCCCGACGATCGGTCGCCTGCTCGGCAATGCGAAACGCCGAGTAGATCAGCATCGCAAACACCAAGAAGAACAGCACGGTTCCGACAAAGCCGACTTCCTCGCCAATGATAGCCAGAATGTAGTCATTGTGCGCCTCGGGCAGATACGAGTACTTCATGGTTGAGTTGCCGATGCCACGGCCGAACAGACCGCCCGAGGCAAAGGCCATGATGGCAAGCGTGGCCTGATAGCCGTCACCATACTCGTCGGCCCAAGGGTTCAAGGCAACCTGAATACGCACCATACGGTACGGCTCTGCGACAAGCGCAATCGCGATCACGAGAATGCCGAAGATTAGCACGCCGATGATAAATCTGGGGTCGAGACCCGCAAACAACGCCATGCACATGAGGGTCAACAGGATGATCAGGACAGTACCGAAATCGGGCTGGATAAAGATCAGAAAGAGCGAAATGCCCAGGTAGATGCCCATCTTGCGAAGGAATTCGTTGATGTTGCCACCGGGCGAAAAGAAGCGATCGAGCATGATGGCCGAATACGCAATGGCAAATGGCTTTAAAAACTCGGAAGGCTGGAACTGAATGCCGGCGATGTTGAGCCAGCGCGTGGCGCCACGGCTGCCGCTGCCCACCAAGAACACCAGAAACAGTAGCCCTATCATGCCTATGAGGAAGATCCTGAGCACGTCTTCCCCAAACCAACTGTCCGGCAAGATGCGCACGATGGCAACCATAGCCAGCACGCCAACTCCGGCAAACGCGGCTTGTCGAAACAGAAAAAACGTCGCCGAGCCATTCTCGTGCAGCGCCTCGACCGAAGACGCCGAGTACACCATCAGCAGGCCAAAGCACACCAAGGTAAACAGGCAGGCCATGAATATCAAACGGGGGCGCATGATACGGGCGGGAACGCCGGCAATATAGCGTTCGCTAAACGTCTGCCCGCCGCGACCGGAACGCGGTGTGCTGCGCCGCGAGGAAGCACGGTCCGAGTCGGGCCTCCTCATACCTTGTCGGGGGCTCTCCTCTCTCACCGGCAACCCCTATTCCATTTGCGATTTCGCCGCAGCGGCAAGCTGGGCCACATAGTCCTTAAACACGCGGCCGCGCTCCTCATAGCCCGAGAACTCATCGAACGAAGAGCAGGCAGGAGAAAGTAAGATCACGTCGCCACGGCTCGACAGCGAACGGGCGACGTCCACGGCATCGCGCAGGTCATCCGCCTGGGCGATATCCACGTCACCATCGACATCGGCCTCGTCCATAGCGGCGGTAAAGCGCTCGCGCGCATCGCCAAAGCAAACGACCGAGCGCACGTTGTCCATAACGACGCGGGCAAAGTCCGCAAGCGGCGTACCCTTATCGTGGCCGCCGAGCAGCAAAATCACATCGTCGTCGGGAAACGCCGTCAGGGCCTTTTCGACTGCATCGGTGTTCGTTGCCTTGGAATCGTTGACGTAGCGCACGCCATCGATCTCGCCACAGGGCTCAACGCGGTGCTCCAGCGGCTGGAACGATGCCAAACCACGGCAAATGCCCTCGGGATCGGCACCGACGGCCAAAGCAGCCGTGGCAGCACATAGGGCATTGATGACATTGTGATGGCCCGAGATCTTGAGCTCGGATGTAGCGATGAGCGGGGTCTCGACACCCTTCAGACGCACGATCATCTTGCCGTCGCGCACAAAGGCGGCGTCTGCACCCTCGGGCTCGTCAAAAGCGACCTTGCAGATGCGGCGGCCCGGCATGTAGATGTACTCATCGAACTCATGGATGCCGGCATCCTCAACGTCGATAACCACGAGGTCGTCGTCGACCATATTCTCGAACAACTTGATCTTGGCAAGCGCATAGTTCTTGTGGCTCTTGTGCCAGCCCAGGTGGTCGGGCGTGATGTTGAGCAGCACCGCCACGCGAGGATGAAGCTCGGCGGTCGTAGCAATCTGATAACTCGACAGCTCGGCCACAAACCACTCATTATGTGCGCGGCCGTCGATCTCGTTCACCGGCGGCTCACCGATATTGCCGACGGCCACGCTGGCTTCACCGGCGGCCTTGAGCAGATAATCAGTCAGCGACGTGGTAGTTGTCTTGCCGTTGGTGCCCGTGATGGCAATCCAATTTTGGGGAGACAAGCGATAGGCAAACTCGGGCTCGCCCATAATCTGAGCGGCATGCTCACGCCCCGCCTTAAAGAAGGACGAGAACTCCGAAATACCCGGGCATGTCACGCACACGTCATAGGCGCCCTCGACCTGTTCGGCCCCATAGACAAACGACGCACCAGCAGCCTCGAGCGCACGCGTGGCGTCATTGGGCTCAGAGGTGCCGCCGCCATACACGGTAACGGCGCTTACGCGCTCGGGATGTGCCAGCGCCCAGCGGGCGACATCGAGACCGGATTTGCCCTGACCCAAAACGAGCAGGCTAAAGACATCAGCAAGAGGCATGAAAGACCACTATCCCAACTGGAAGAACAAAGCAAGGCCAACGGCACCAAAGGCCGCAGCGATAATCCAAAAACGGATGACGACCTTGGTCTCGGCCCAGCCCTTCTTTTCGAAATGATGATGGATGGGCGCCATAAGGAAGACGCGCTTGTGCGTAAAGTGGAAGTAGACAACCTGAATCATGACCGACAGGGTCTCAACGATAAACAGGCCGCCGATGATGAGGGAGACGACCTCGGTGTTGGTCATGATGGACGTGCAGGCAAACGCGGCGCCCAGGGCAAGCGAGCCGGTATCGCCCATAAAGATGCTCGCCGGATAGCAGTTGAACCACAGAAAGCCCAAGCAGGCACCGGCACACGCGGTGCAGAAGATGGACAGGTTCACGTCTCCGTGCAAAAACGCCATGGCAGCCATGGCGAGCATGGCAATCATGGAGGTGCCGCCGGCAAGACCGTCAAGGCCATCGGTCAGGTTCACGGCATTAGAAAGACCGGCGATCATCAGCCAGCAAAAGACAATGTAGAGCCACGGGAACGAAAGGCCGCAGATGGTGGTCGAAAGCACGCCAAGGTCAATCGTCAGGCCGCCGGGAAAACGAATCTCGGGGGCGACGCCGCACCAGTTGACGGCAAGTACCGTAAAGGTGACACAGATAATGGTTAGGCCGATCATCTTGGCATGAGGCGTCAGACCGAGCGAGCGCCCATGCGTAACGGAGGTCAGGTCGTCGATCAGGCCCAGCACGCCGGTCGCCAGCGTGGCGAGCAGCACGAGCACGAGCTCGGTGGTGAGCTTGCCCATCAGCAGGCAGGTCAGCGAAATCGCAACAAGGATGATGACGCCGCCCATGGTCGGCGTACCCTGTTTAATCAAATGACGCTTGGGGCCGTCGGCTCGGACCTGTTGGCCGATACCCTCGACCTTCAGCAGCTTGATCCACCACGGCATGAGCAGCAGCGCAATGGCAGCGGCGATGCCAAGCCCCAAAAAAGCCTGATACGTTGGATACGAGGGATTGCCGAACATGGGCTAGCACACACCTTCCACAAAGCGGTCGAGCTCAACAAAGCGGGAACCCTTGACCAGTACAACATCATGTTTTTCAAGCGCGCCGCCCATGCGGTCGAGCACCTGCTGATAATCGGAGAACACCTGGATGCGGTCCTCGTCCATGCCCATCATGCGCGCGGCATCGGCCATAAGCTGGGCCAGCTCACCACCCACGCACGCCAGCATGTCGAGCTTCTTGGCGGCCGCATAGGCGCCCACGAGCTCATGCATGCGAGGAGCCTCATCGCCCATCTCGCCCATCTCGCCCAGGATCGCCATGCGAGACCCCGTGCACGAAAGCGAGCACAGTAGATCGAGGCCAGCAGCCATGGATTCGGCACTGGCGTTATAGGAATCGTCGATGACGCGGGCACCGCTCTTGGCGCGCTTGATCTCCTGGCGGTGACCGGTGATCGTGAGGCCCCTAAAGGCAGCATCGATCTGCTCGGGCGTCACGCCCAGGCGATAGGAAACCGCGGCGGCCTTAACGGCATTAGGAACGGACTGCACGCCGGGGATGGCAAGCATGGTATCGATCGTCTCACCCTGGCCAAAATCGAGCGTAAAGACCGGACGTCCCTCGTCATCAACACGAATGTCGCGGGCACGGACCTCATCATCGTCCGAGACGCCGGCCAGCATCACATCGATACCAGCAGGCTGGGCGAACGTATCGCGAATGAACGGCGTAAAGTCGTCCTCGCCGCCCAAAACCAGCAGCGGCAAGAAGTCGCCGGCGGCGCACATACCCTGGACAATCTCGGCCTTAGCGCGGGCGATGTTCTCGCGGCTGCCCAAAATGCCGATGTGAGAGGTACCAATCTTGCTTACGATGGCAAGGTTGGGATTGGCGGACTGGGAAAGGCGCTCAATCTCGTGGAAATGGTTCATGCCCATCTCGAGCACCAGGACCTCGGTATCGGCCGGAGCGGAAAGCACCGTGAGCGGCATGCCGATCAGGTTATTGAAATTGCCCTTGGTGGCCCAGACACGATAGCGCTTGGCGAGCACGGCGGCGAGCACGTCCTTGGTCGTCGTCTTGCCGATGGAACCGGTAATGCCAACGACCAGGCAGCCAAGCTCCAGGCGATACGTGTGCGCCAAACGCAGCAGAAACTCCTCGGGATCATCGGTCAGCAGGATGGCGCACCCCTTGTCCTGCGCCAGCGAGACCAGCTCAGCCTCGGGCTCACGCGTCATCACGACGGCGCCGGCACCCGACTGGACGGCACGGGAAGCAAAATCATTGCCGTCGACGTTTTCACCGGGAAAGGCGACGAAAATCGTCCCTTCCTCGACCTGGCGCGAGTCGATAACGCACCCGCGGCATACCCGATCGGCTTCTCCCGTCACGGTTCGGGCCCCTGTTGCGGCCGCGAGGTTGTTGACGGCGATCTCTATCATTGCAGCTCCCCTGTAAACCTAATAATGCTATCGGCGTATTGTATCCCAGCGCCGCACATGCGTGGTGCAGGGCATGTGAACACCCTCATATGGGACAACAAACAACGCCCCAAAGATTGTAACCCCCTACTTCGTGTGCGGGATACCCAGCACGTCGAGCGCGTTGGCCATAATGGACTGGAACGGCACCGCAGCGGCATCTGAGCCGCTCGGCGTTCCGTCGAGCGTGATATAGCACAGCACCTTGGGCGATTGTGCCGGTGCAAAGCCCATAAAGGACGACATGTAGTTCTCCTTGAGGTAGCCGCCGTTCTCGTCGGCACGTTCGGCCGTACCGGTCTTACCCGCCACGTCATAGCCGTCAACCGCGCCGCCAACGCCCGTTCCCTCGGACACGACCGTCTGCATGCACGATGTCACCTGGGATGCGGCGTCCTCCGAAATCGCGCGCTCGCCTTCACCCCAGTCCTTCTCGTCGCCTTTGCTGGACTTATAGAAGTGCGGTGTCATCATCACGCCGCCGTTGGCGATGCCGCCCACGGCACGTGCGATCTCAATCGGCGAGACGGACAGTGCCTGTCCAAAGCTCATCGAGCCCAGCGTGGCGCCGTCATACTGATCACGCTCCTTGACGATACCCAGACTCTCTCCCGGAAAATCGACACCCGAGCTGTGACCGATGCCCCACTTGTCCACATAGGCGGCAAAGTCGTCGGCACCGATCTTGCGCCCCACCAGGACAAAGCCCACGTTGGACGAACGGCGCATCATCTCGCGCACATCCATGGTCATGGCATAGTCGCGCTTGTCGGCATCGGTGACGGTATCGTCGCCCACCTTGATGCTCGCCGGCACCTCAAACGACGTACTCGATCGCACGACGCCCAAGTCGAAGCCGGCGCCCGCCACGAGCGTCTTAAAGACCGAGCCGGGCTCGTAGGCGTCGGTGACCAGGCGCAGATTCATATCCTCGGTCTTGGCATTCTCCAGATCGGTCTGGTCGTAGGTCGGGTACGAGCAGGCTGCCAAAATCTCGCCTGTCGTAGGATCGGTGACCAGCGCCGAGCCGTTCTTGGCCTTAGTCTTCTCAACTGCCTCTGCCAGGGCATCCTCGGCCGCACGCTGGATATTGACGTCGAGCGTCGTCACGATATCAACGCCGTCGACCGCAGCCACCTTTTTATAGGCACCGCCCGCGATATAGCTGCCGTCCCTCGCGCGCTCGCGTACGAGAGAACCGTTCGTGCCGGTCAGAAGCTTGTTGTATTGCTTTTCGAGACCCGTCAAGCCGTCGTTGTCTACATTCACTACACCCAGCACCTGCGATGCCAGATTGCCGTATGGATATACGCGCTTCATGGCCTGCTCAAAAAGCACGCCGGGCAGGTTCTTCTTCTCCAGCGCCGCAACATCGTCTTCGTCCACCTGGCGCTTGATATACACCCAGGTTCCATCGGACTCAACGAGCTTGCGGCAGGTCTTTTTATCGATTCCAGTTGCCTTGACCAGCGCCGACACCGTCTTGTCAACATCCTCGACAAGCTGCGGGTTCACGGCGATGTTGCGACATTCGACCGACGACGCCAACACGTTGCCGTTGCGGTCGTAGATGGTGCCGCGTTTGGCATAGAGGGTCTGCGCAAGCAGGCGGCGCGCATCGGCACGCTCGCGCAGTTTATCGGCTTCGACAATTTGATAGTCGGCAAGGCGAAAGACGCCCAAGCCCAAGCCAAGCCCGATGAAGCCCATGACGGCTTTGCGGCGAGGCAGAGGCGCGCCTGTGAGCCATTCGGTCGACGAACTCTTGCGCGACCTGGTGTTATGCACTTGAGGGCCGCCCGAGCCGCGAAGTCGCGACGCCGGGTCGTTGCCACGGGACTGCCCGGCGTTGTAAGATTGCCGACCCGTTCCTTGATAACCAGAACGTCCCCGCGACGAGGGACGTCCAGAACCGCGGCCCCCATCGGAACCGCGGCGATAGTCATTTGTCATACTCAGCTACCGTCTTGCTACTGAGCGGTCGCGGTCGCGTTGGCGCCCGCGGCTGCATCCTGCGAAAAGTCAAGTGTAACGCTCTCGCTGGGCTCCACCATGCCATAAGCGCCCGCAAGGTCGCGAATGCGCGTGTCGGCACCATAGACCGAATGCATGACCTCCAGGTCGGAGCTCTCATCGGTCGCTTTTTCGAGCGTGTTGGTAAGCTCGGCGTTGCTGTTGAGCACCTGGGCCGTAACGCCGGCGAGCGCCACGCGGGCGACGCCGATCGTCATGAAGATAGCCGCAATGATGCAAAACGTTTTAAGAACGCTCATGAAAACCGGGCTTACCGCCTGGTTTGCCTGACGGCCCGCGCCCGTGTAGACATCAAAGCGCGGCGTGCGCTGCTCACGGGGAGCAACGGGGGCCTGCGGCGTCTCACGATAGGCGGGCATGGCGTTCATATCATAGGCGAGTGCTGCGCTTGAAGTGTTGTAGCCCATGATATGCCGCCTCCCATCCCGAGTACGTTGGTAGTGTGTTTAAGCTTCGTTTATGGTGCGAGCGGGAGGTCCAATATCGCACGGTCGCGCCTACAGACGCTGCGCCACGCGGATTTTGGCTGATCTCGCCCGAGGGTTGCGCTCAACCTCATCAGGCTGGGCAACCAAGGGTTTGCGGGTGATGACCTTGAGTATCGGCACGTTGCCGCACACGCACACCGGAATCTCCGGCGGACACGTGCACCCCTGGCTCATCTCCTTAAAGTGGTTCTTTACGATACGGTCCTCGAGCGAGTGATACGAGATGACGCAGATACGTCCGCCCGGGTTGAGCCACCTGGTGGCGGCATCAAGCCCTCGTTCGAGCACATCGAGCTCGTGATTGACCTCGATGCGAATGGCCTGGAAACTTTTCTTGGCCGGGTGTCCGCCATGCCGACGAGCGGCAGCCGGGATACCCGCCTTGATGATCTCGACAAATTGGCCGGTGGTTTCGATCGGTTCTTGCTCGCGGCGGCGCACGATCTCGCGCGCGATCTGCGAGGCGAACTTCTCTTCGCCGTAGACGCGTAGAATCCGGGCGAGGTCGTGTTCGTTATAGGTGTTGATGACCTCAGCTGCGTTTAAGGTGTTATTACCCGGATCCATCCGCATGTCCAATGGGGCGTCCTCGTTATACGAAAAGCCCCTGCCAGGGATATCGAGTTGCGGCGACGAAACGCCCAAATCGAACAGGAAGCCATCGACCCCGGGCACCTCGGCCGAGCAAAGTAGCTCGTCCAAGTCGCCGAAGTTGCCCTTCAGCAGCTGGTGCGGAACGCCGGGAACCTCGCGGTCCAGACGGGCGCCAGCGGCCTCGAGGGCCATGTCGTCCTGATCGACGCCGAGCAAAAGGCCCGTCTCCCCCACCTGCGCGGCCATCTTTACCGAATGGCCGGCACCGCCAAGGGTGCAATCGCAGACAACGGAGCCGCTCTTTAGCCGCAGCGACTCAAGCACTTCGCCGAGCATGACAGGTTCATGCCGATATTCTTGTGTCAAGATCCCACGCTCCATCCGTTACCCGTGCCTTGCCCTTACGAGAAGAAGAGGTCCAGCAGGGCCTCATCGTCATCGTCCTCATCGGCCGCGGCGCGATCCCAAACCTCAAGGTGGTCGTAGTTGCCCACAACCGTGACCTCGCGGTCGAGGTTCGCCTGCTTGCGGAGAGACTCGGAAAGACCGATACGACCGGCGCTGTCCACGTCCATCGACGTGGTGCGCTTGTTGATCGCCCTCATGAGCTTCTGGTCATTAATGTCACGCGGGTTAAAACCCTCGTGGCCCTCACGACCCGCGAAGAGTCCTTCGACCCACTTATCGAAGGCCTCGGCAGAGAACACGTACAGAGCATCGACATCCAGGGCTTTGAACACGCGAACGTGCTCTCCAAGCTCCTCGCGAAGGGGTGCAGGCAGGGACAGACGACCTTTTGCATCGAGATTGCGCTCGTATGCACCAGTCATTCCCATGTGCGCCCTCCCCTCGGTTACTCAGATGGCACGTACGCGGGGAACCACCCCGCTTGTCGACGTCATTAATAATATGGGGAACCGCCCCATTTTTCAACACCTTTCCCCACCCCTTCCCCCACCCCGCCCCACTACTCCACTCACCATATATTGCAAAACACCCCCAAGCATATGTTCGAAAACACAATATGTTGTGTTTACAGCAACGGCGGGATGCCACCTGTAGAACCACGCCCGCGAACCTCAACCTTCAAGTTGACCTTGAGGCGATTTTTACGTCCCTTTACACGCCGTTCACATCGCCCCCAAACTCCCCCGCCCACGGTACACACGGCCCACCACCGCGTCGGTGTCTGGCAAAAAATGGGACGGGCCCCAGATTGCCCATGCGCGCAAAAGTGCGTATCGGCAATCTGGGGCCCGTCCCATTTAATATTTATAAATATGCAGGTCAGCGAGGTGCTAGCGATGTGCTAGCGGATGCGCCGCCAGATAGACCTCGGTCAGTTGCGTTCGGTCGACATGCGTGTAGACCTGCGTGGTCGAAATATCGGCATGGCCCAAAATCTCCTGCAGCACACGCAGGTCGGCACCGCCCGCGAGCATGTGGGTGGCAAAGGAGTGGCGCAAGGTATGGGGATGGAGCCCCACCAGTCCCACCTGGCGCCCGTAGCGCTCACAGATGGCATGGATGCCCTGGCGCGACAGACGGCGGCCGTTCTTATTTAAAAAGACCGCCGAGGTCTCGGTTCCGCGGGCATGGGCCGCCAAGCGAGAACGCCCCTCAGTTACATAAAGCGTCAGAGCTCGCGCCGCGCTTCCTACCAGCGGGGACAGGCGTTCCTTCGAGCCCTTACCACGAACGAGCACAAAGCCATCGTCGATATGGATATCGCCCACATCGAGCCCCACCAACTCGCTCACACGCAAACCGCATCCGTAGAGCACTTCCAAGATGGCATGGTCGCGCAAGCCCATCTCGCCCTCGGGGAAGTCTTGATCGAGCAGCGCCGAGACATCCTCCACCGATAGATACTCCGGCAAACGCTCAGCCTTTTTAGGCAGGCGCAACGCCGCCGTTGGATTTTGGGCCACAGCCCCATCGCGCACCAAAAAGGCATGTAGGCCCTTCACGGCCGCAAGCGCACGCTCCACCGAGGCATCGGAATAGCCCCCATCGCGACGGTCGGCGACAAAGCCCTCCACGACCTGACGGGTCACCTCTTCAAAAGACACAATACCCGCCCGCTCCAGATAGGCGCAGTACGTCGTCAGGTCACGACGATAGGCCGCAATCGTGTTGCGCGCCAAACCCCGCTCGACCGCGAGGTAATCGAGATACTCCCCCGCCGCCACGGCGAGCGACGAGGGAGTAGCTTCGGTATGTTCCTTATTCGCCGGCACCCTTAGTCCGTAGCGAGGTTCATGGGCGTCACCTGCAGACGGTCGACACCCTCGTGCTGGCCGATCGAAGCGCGCACGAACTCGCGGAACAGCGGCTGCGGGTTGGTCGGGCGGCTCTTGAACTCGGGATGAGCCTGGGTTGCCACATACCACGGATGCACGTCGCGCGGCAGCTCGACCATCTCGACCAGGCGCTCGTCGGGCGACAGACCCGAGATAACCAAGCCGGCGTCCTCGAGCTGGTCACGGAAGGCGTTGTTGAACTCAAAGCGATGACGGTGACGCTCGTAGACGAGCTCCTCGCCATATGCCTCGCGAGCAAGGGTATCGGCGGCGAGCTTGCACGGATAGGCGCCCAGGCGCATGGTGCCGCCCTTCTCGGTCACGTCCTCCTGCGAGCTCATCAGATCGATGACACTATACGGCCCATCCGGATCGAACTCGGAGGAGCTGGCACCGGCAAGGCCAACGACATTGCGGGCAAACTCGCACACGGCGACCTGCATACCCAGGCAAATGCCCAGATACGGAATCTTGTGCTCACGGGCAAACTCGGCCGCGAGGATTTTGCCCTCCAGGGCGCGCTTGCCAAAGCCGCCGGGGACCAGGATGCCCGAGGCGTCGCCCAGAACCTCGGAGACATTCTGCTCGTCGAGACTCTCGCCGTCGACCAGCTGGACGTCCACATGGCGATCGTAGAAGACGCCCGCATGGTGCAGGGCCTCGATAACCGACAGGTACGCATCGGGCAGCTGCGTGTACTTACCCACGACGGCGATCTTCACCTTGTCGGTGTGATGGTTGGCGTGATTCTGTTTGCGCAGGAACTCGTTCCACTCGCTCATGTCGCGCTCACGCGGATCCAGACCCAGGCGCTCGCAAATGCGCAGGTCAAAGTCCTGCTCGGCAAGCAGCTGCGGAACATCGTAAATGCTCGCGCAGTCCTCGTTGGTAAAGACGCAATCGGTGTCGACGTCGCAGAAGCTTGCGATCTTTCCGCGGATAGCGTCATCGATATGGTGGTCGGAGCGCAGCACGATGATATCGGGCTGGATGCCAAAGCTGCGGAGCTCCTTGACGGAATGCTGCGTGGGCTTGGTCTTGACCTCGTGGGCGGCGGCGATATAGGGAACGAGCGACACGTGAATGTAGCAGACGTTCTCGGGGCCGGCCTCCTTGCGGTACTGGCGGATGGCCTCGACAAACGGCTGCGACTCGATGTCGCCGATCGTGCCGCCCAGCTCGGTGATGACTACATCGGAGCCGGTCTGCTCCTCGATGCGGCGGAACTTGTCCTTAATGGCGTTGGTGACGTGGGGAATCACCTGCACGGTACCGCCCAAAAAGTCGCCGCGACGCTCACGGGCGATCAGGCTTTTGTAGATGGCGCCGGTCGTAAAGTTGGAATCGCGGGTCAGGTTCTCATCAATAAAGCGCTCGTAATGACCCAGGTCCAGGTCGGACTCGTAACCATCCTCGGTAACGAAGACCTCACCATGCTGGAACGGGCTCATGGTACCGGGGTCGACGTTCAGATACGGGTCGGCCTTCTGCATCGTTACTTTGTAGCCACGCGACTTGAGCAGACGGCCCAGCGAGGCCGCGGTGATACCCTTGCCCAGAGACGAAACCACGCCACCGGTTACGAACACATGCTTGGTCATATTGAGTTACCTGCGCTTCCCGTAGAAGTTGTTTATCCACATCTTACGGGTCTTCATTGTAATACTCGCGCCGCGGACCGTTCGCAATTTTTCTCGCGTGAGATTGCATTTCTCAATCTTGAAACAAAACGCCGCCCGGTTTCCCAGGCGGCGTCGCTATGGCAAGGGTTACATGCTGCTATCGATCAGCAACCTCGTCCTCAAGCATTTCTTGAACGAGCATGCCGGTACGGACGCCCTCAAGATACCACTCGCCACGTTCGGTGAGGCAAATGCCATTTGCAAGCTGACCGCCGTCGTCGCTATAACGCGAGACGACATCAATCATGCCTTCGGAATCCAAGCGATCGATTGCGGCGCGGGCACGATACGGCGAAACCCCCACGCGCTCGGCAAGCGTTTTGCGCGAGAAACCATACGGCCCGCCATTGTCTTCAGTTTGCTGGTCGATCTCCATCAACACCAGCACCTCGACACGCTTCATATCGTTGACACTCGCACGACCCTTGCCCGCCATAGCAGCCTCCTCAAACCGAGCACGAGCATCTAACGCGCCGTGCGCGACCGACACACCTCACGATGGCAGGTAATATCCATCATGCGGCATCCCGCTAAGGATGAAACAGTTACGGTTATTGTATACCGCTCAAATTGTTTCTAGGCAGGTAAACAGCTATTTTTCGCCGAAATAGGCGCTTTATTGATCAAAAAGCCGTACCGGGCGCTAACCCGATACGGCCAAAATGCAATGCAATTACCGCGGTGCTTCAAACTTAGCGATGGAAGAAACCGCGGCGCTCAAACTTGGGCTCGCAGCACACGTTGATACCCAGTTTGCGCAGTACCGTCTCGTCCGTCGGCGAGATAATCACGCTAAAGAAGGCATCGCAACCGCGCAGCTGCTCCAGGCCCGAAAGGACGCGAGCGGCCGTCTCACTCGTGGCCGAGGTGATCGACAGCGCCATAAGCGTCTCGTCGGTGTGGAGGCGCGGGTTTTTGCTGCCCAGGAAATGCGTCTTGAGCTTGCTGATGGGCTCGATCGCCTCATCGCTAATGACCTCGAGCTCAAGGTCGACGCCCGAGACATGCTTGAGGGCGTTCATAATGAGCGAACTTGCGGCGCCCAGGCGCGTGGAGGTCTTACCGGTCACCACGGAGCCATCGGGCATGACCATGGCACCCACGGGACCACCCGTCAGCTGCTCCCTGGTGAGGGCCGCTGAGCGCGCCGGTGAGTAGTTCTTATCGATGCCGGCTTTCTTCATAATAATCTTGAGACGGTCGACTTGCTCATCGCCCACGCCGGTACGGCGCACATTTTCGACCGCGGTAAAGTAGCGGCGGACGATCTCCATCTTGGAAGCGTCGCGGCAGGCATCGTCATCGGTGATGGCAAAGCCGACCATATTGACGCCCATGTCCGTAGGGCTCTGGTAGGGGCTCTTGCCCAGGATCTTTTCCATCAGGGCACGGACTACCGGGAAGGCCTCGACGTCGCGGTTGTAGTTGACCGTGGTCTTGTTGTAGGCCTCAAGGTGGAACGAATCGATGATATTGGCGTCGTCGAGGTCAGCCGTGGCGGCCTCGTAGGCAATATTGACCGGATGCGTAAGGGGCAGATTCCAAACCGGGAAGGTCTCAAACTTGGCATAGCCGGCGGCGGTACCGTGCTTATGCTCGTGATACAGCTGCGAGAGGCAAGTGGCGAGCTTGCCCGAGCCGGGGCCGGGTGCCGTCACGACAACGAGCGGTCGGGTGGTCTCGACAAACTCGTTCTTGCCGTAGCCATCGTCGGACACGATCAGATCGACATCGTGCGGATACCCCTCGATGGGATAGTGCAGCTTGGCGGGAATACCGAGCGCGTTCAGGCGGTTGCGGAACACATCGGCAGCAGGCTGGCCGGCGTACTGGGTGATGACCACAGCCGCGACGGCAAAGCCGTTGCCGCGGAACAGGTCAACCAGGCGCAGCACATCCTCGTCATAGGTAATACCGAGGTCACCACGAGCCTTGTTTTTCTCGATGTGGTTCGCGTTGATTGCGATGATAACCTCGACATCGTCGGCGATGCTCTTGAGCATGCGGAACTTGCTGTCCGGTTCAAAACCCGGTAGCACGCGGCTCGCATGATAGTCATCGAACAGCTTACCGCCAAACTCCAAATAGAGCTTGCCACCAAACTGCGAGATGCGCTCCTTAATGTGAGCAGCCTGCAGCTCGATATACTTCGCGTTGTCGAAACCCTGGCGCATATATGGCTCCCGTCCCGTTTCCATTTAATGTTCTAGGCGATTATAACGGAGCCCGCCCTCCCCGATACCCAGACCATCAACAGGCACCAACCAAACACGCCCACCGCAACCACCGGGGACCCGGGGTAGATCATTTGGGACGGGAAACAAGGCACTCAGCACCAACAATGAAAACGTCACAGGCAGAGCCAAAGCCAGCGAACGGGCACCAGAGTAGGCAAAGCGCCCTCTGCACCAACAATGGCAGCGCCGCAGGTGGAGCAAAAGTCAGCGAAAGCCCGCCAGAGCGAGCAAGGTGACGTGAAAGAGGAGGGCATAGGCCTTTTGGCCATGCCCGACGATTGAACGTCAGATTGCCGCTCTGGCGGGCTTGCAGCGTCGAGTGGTTCCGGCGTTTGGTAAAACGCCGGAACACAAGAGCGCCCCCTCCCGCGCACGGAACGGAAGGGGGCTAAAGGTAGGAGTCTACCGGTGGGTTGACCCCACCGGACAGACGATGACCAGGTGATCCTTTACAGGATCGTCAAGGTTTCCGTGGGGTACCCGTTGGGTACTTAGATCAACACGCAGGCGACGGTCAGGATGACGGCGCAGACGACGGAGAGCGCGACGATGAGCTTAAGGGCAAACTTGAGCCAGGTCGTCCACTCGATCTTGGCCAGGGCGAGACCGCCCATGATGGCGCCGGAGGTCGGGGTGAACAGGTTCACGACACCGATGGCGGCGGAGAAGATCATGACCATGACCTCGGGCGAGAAGCCGAGCTTAACAGCCAGCGGTCCCATGATGGGCATGGAGACGGTGGCCATACCGGAGGTCGAGGGGATCAGGAAGGACAGGCCGAAGTAAACCAGGAAGCTCATGGGAGCGAAGATCACGCCGGACAGGCCAGCCAGGGCATTGGCGGCAGCGTCGAGGACGAAGACGTCGAGGCCGGTGTTAGCCATGAGGACGGAGATACCACGGGCGAGGGCGATGACGAGAACAACGGACATCATGTCGGCAGCGCCGGTGATAAAGGTGTTAACGATCTGCTTCTCGGACAGGCCACCGATGATACCGATCAGGATAGCCATGAGGAAGAACCAGGTGGAAGCCTCGTCGAAGTACCACTGGCCAATGGGCAGGCCAGTGATCAGGGCAGACCAGCCCTGGACGACGGCGTTACCGTCGGCGTCGTAGACAGCGCCAGCGTCGAAGAAGTTGGCGACGCCCTCGTTGAGGTCGGCCAGCGGAATGAAGCCGACGATCATGACGACGAAGGTGAAGGCGAAGGCGATCAGAACACCCTTCTGACGACCGGTGAGCTTGACCTCCTTGTGGACCTCGGAAGCAGCCTTGCCGTGAGCCTCTTCGGCATCCTTGAGCTCCTGCATCGACAGGATGGTGGAACCCTTGTCAGCCTTGACCTTCTTGGCATAGTTCATCACGAAGACGATGGACATAGCGGTAGTGACAATCCACAGGACGGCACCGAGGCCGATGATGATGGACTGATTCACGGCAATGTCAACGCCGGTCAGAGCGTCAACGGCAGCGCCGACGGCGAACGGGTTAACCGTGGAGCCCAGGCAGCCGCAGCCAGCGCCGAGCAGGACGGTAGCGGCGCCGACCATCGGGTCGAAGCCGGCAGCCATCATGGTAGCGGCGAGCAGGGCGTAGAAGGGAACGGTCTCCTCGCACATACCATAGGTGGTACCACCGAGGGAGAAGATGAGCATCAGCACGGGAATGAGCATGATCTCGTTGCCCTTAAGCTTCTGCACCAGGACGGCGATGCCGTTGTCCAGAGCGCCGGTCTCGGTCATCATACCGAGGAAGCCGCCCAGGATCATAACGAAGAGGCAGACGGGCAGAGCGTCAGCGAAGCCCTTAATCGGGGCGGTGCAGAAATCGCTCAGACGGGCGGCAGTAACCGCGCCGCCGGACGTGCCGGAGACGATAACGGTAACAACTGCAACAATTGCCAGCAGAGCTAGAAGAATGGTGAACGATGAAGGCATACCGCGCTTTTTCTTAGCGGTCTCAGTCATGGTTCTCATCCCCCCTTCATAAATCATTTAACTTTCTCGCGCGAAGCGGATTTTCCGTGCCGTGCCCACCGCCCGACGCAAGATATTTACCAGACAAAACTGCTCGGGGTGAGCAGCAATACACCCCGAGCGAGATGCTAGATGCTCTTACTTGAGCGTGGCGTACATGACAGCCTTGATGGTGTGCATGCGGTTCTCGGCCTCGTCGAAGACCTTGGAAGCGGGGCTCTCGAAGACCTCGTCGGTGACCTCCTGCTCGGTGATGCCGAACTGCTCGCACTTCTCGGCGCCAATCGTAGTGTTGGTGTCGTGGAAGCTGGGCAGGCAGTGCAGGAAGATGGCACCCGGGTTGGCCATAGCCATGACCTCGGAAGTAACACGATACGGGGTGAGCTGAGCGATGCGCTCGGCCCAGACCTCGTCGGGCTCGCCCATGGAGACCCACACGTCGGTGTAGATAACGTCGGCACCGGTGACGCCGTCCTTGACGTCGGTGGTCAGCTTGATGGTGCAGCCGTTGGCCTCGGCGATGGGCTTGCAGGCCTCGATGACGTCGTCGGCGGGCATGCACTCCTCGGGGCCGCAGGCCACGAAATTCATGCCGAGCTTGGAGCAGACGACCATGAGGGAGCGAGCAACGTTGTTCTTGCAGTCGCCCATGAAAACGAGAGTCTTGCCCTTGATGTCGTAGTTGAAGTTCTCCTGGACGGTCAGGATGTCGGCGAGCATCTGGGTGGGATGCCACTCAGTGGTCAGGCCGTTCCACACGGGCACGCCGGACTTAGCAGCGAGCTCCTCGACATCGTCCTGGGCAAAGCCACGGAACTCGATGCCGTCATACATGCGGCCGAGAACGCGGGCGGTGTCCTCGATGGACTCCTTCTTGCCCATCTGCGACGAACCCGGATCGAGGTAGGTGACGCCCATGCCCAGATCCATGCCGCCGACCTCAAAGGCGCAGCGGGTACGAGTGGAGGTCTTCTGGAAGAGCAGAACGATGTTCTTGCCCTCGAGATAGCGGTGCGGAACGCCAGCGCGCTTCATGTCCTTGAAGTTCTTGGAGAGCTTGAGCAGGTACTCGATCTCCTCGGTGGAGAGGTCGAGAAGCTTGAGGAAGCTACGGCCGGAGAGGTTAACACCCATGGTTCGATTCCTTTCGAAGAAATGAATTACGTAAGTATTAGTGTTGCCCGTTTAACGGGCGAAGCCGGTGCGGTTGTAGGGGGACCGCACCGGAAACGGAAAGACTTAGAGGTCCTCGCGCCAGAAGGGCATGCTCATGCAGCGCGGGCCGCCGCGGCCGCGGGAGAGCTCGGCGGAGGGCACGACGAGAAGGTCCAGGCCCTCCTTGTACAGCACGTCGTTGGTGACGGTGTTGCGGGCGTAGACGCAGATCTTGCCGGGCTCGACGCACAGGGTGTTGGAGCCGTCGTTCCACTGCTCGCGGGAGGCCGCGATCGGGTCGCCGCCGCCGCAGGGGATCAGCTTGACCTGGTCGACGCCGGTGGCGTCCTCCAGGACGTGCTCGAGGGTGTCCTCGATCAGGCGGATGTTCACGTCGCCCGGGTTCTTGCCGGCGGTCAGCTCGTAGACGCGCAGGGTGCCCATGATGGCGGGGTGGATCGTGAACTTATCGACGTCGATCTGGGTGAAGACCGTGTCGAGGTGCATGAAGGCGCGCGAGACCGGGATGTCGAAGGCCAGGATGCGCTCGACCTTGGAGTCGGAGTTCCAGAAGATGTTCTGGGCCATGACGTCGATCGCGGCGGCCTGGGTGCGCTGGGAGATGCCGACGGCGAGGGTCTTCTCGTTGATGTTCAGCACGTCGCCGCCCTCGGTGTGGAACTGGCAGTCGCGGCGGAAGTACAGCGAGACGTCCTTGTAGTCGGGGTGGTACTTGAAGATGTACTTGCCGTACAGGGTCTCGCGGTTGCGGGTGACCGAGTACATGCGGTTGAGGTTGACGCCCTCGCCGACGACCGCGAACGGGTCGCGGGTGAAGTAGAGGTTGGGCATCGGGTCGATGATCAGGTCGGACTCGGACTCGGAGTTGACCAGGGAGTCGAGGGTCGTGGACGCCGTGAGGGGCATGTCGATCTCGGACTTGGTCATACCGGCCATGGTCTTCTTGACGAACTCGAGGTTGTCCTCGATGGAGTCCAGCTTCTCGCGGACGATCTGCGGCATGTGCTGGCCGCGGATGCCGGCCTCGGCGATGTACTGGTCGGTGAACTCGGCGCGGGCGCCGGGGACCTGGTCGAACACCTCGGCGACGAGGTTCTCGAGATAGAGGACCTCCACGCCCTGGTCCCTCAGGATCTGGGCGAAGGTGTCGTGCTCCTGCTGCGCGACCTCCAGGAACGGGACGTCGTCGAACAGGAGTCGCTCGAGCTCGTCGGGCGGCAGGTTGAGGAGCTCGTCGCCGGGACGGTGCAGGCAGACCTTCCTGAGCTTGCCGATCTCGGAAGGCACGTGCAGACCTTTCGTCATGGCCTCCTACCTTTCTTTCGGGCCCTTGTCAGGGCCGATTCGTTAGCGCCCCTCCGTGTGAGGCGTTATTGCTGACGACATATTTATATCCAAAATCAGCTCATACTTCCACCTTGCCCCCGAACGGTTTTTTATAGGGGGTGAACGGCATACACATATACTTCACGCATGGCACACTTCATCTTAATAAAGCGTATTTACGTGCTTAAACGCGTTTTAATCCTAAAATCAAATGGAACTAAACTTTGTTAAACCATCCTCAAATTGCATATTTCCAATAAAGCTATGAATAGAATTAGCGGTTCACACCGCGTCTCAACCATTTTCATTTTTATTCAGAAAAAAGTTTGTCCTATTCATTTCTGATAAATAAATTACCGTTTACCAGACGCTTGATACCGTTCACCGGAAACTCAGTATAAGGCCCAGCGGATACCGCCTCGCTTTACGGCCCCATTTGTAACAACTTGACTTCTCGGTATAGAAAAACGGACCCGCTTCCCCTAGGGAAACGGGTCCGTTTTCGATTATCTTCGGCTAATTTGGATAAGGCCCCCGAAGACCATCGGAATCCTAGCGATCGAACTCCGCCAGTGCCTCGCCCAAAAGCCTCAGGCCCTCGCGCAGAACGTCCTCGCTCGCGCAGTAGCCCAGGCGTGCGCCGCAGGGAAGCTCAAAACGGCTACCGGGGACCAGCAGCACTCCCCTCTCGGACAGCAGGCGCCTGCAGAACTCCTCGTCATCCTCGGGAATATCCAGCTGGATAAACGAGGTGGACACGCCCTGCGGGGCCGTCCAGGAAACGCGATGCTGCGTATCGATCCAAGCCTGCGCGATATCGCGGTTGCCAAACACGATCTTGCGATTGCGCTCGAGAATCTTATCCTTGTGCTCAAGCACATAGGTCGCCAGGGCGTCGTTGAACACACCGCCGCAGATCATGGTGTAATCGCGATAGGTGCGGATGCGGCTGGATATCTCTTCGTCTGCCAGGACCCAGCCCACGCGGGCCGCAGGTGTCGAATAGGTCTTCGACAACGAGTTGGTGACAATGGCCCTCTCGTACACGTCGACCATCGACATAAAGGACTCAGTGTTTTCGAGCGGCAGATATACCTCGTCGCACAGCACGTAGGCGCCCACCGAGCGGGCGATCTCGGCAATCTGGCCGAGCATATCGGCATCGAGCACCGTACCGATGGGGTTAGATGCGTTGTTGATGCAGATGAGCTTGGTGTTGGGACGCACCAAGCGCTTGAGTTCCTCGATATCGGGCTTCCAGCCGAGTTCCTCGCGAAGCTCCCAATACTCGACCTCGGCGCCCAGCGTGCGCGGAATCTCGTAGAGCGGCGCGTAGGTGGGCCACTCGGCGATAACATGGTCGCCGGGCTCGACCACAGCCATGATGGCGTTGAGGTTAGCGCCCGTGCAGCCATTGGTCTGCAGAATGTGATCGGGATTGACCTCCCGACGATACAGCTTGGCAACCTCGGCCTTAAACTCCGGCGAGCCCTCGATCCAGCCGTAGTTCATCTTCTCCTTGTTCAGCCGCTCGTAGAACGTGGCCCCTTGCTCGTCGTCCAGGGCGAGGATCTCGCCCATCGTCATCGACGAGATGGTGGATTGCGCGATGTCGTAGGTGGCGCTTTTCTCCCAGACGTTCAGCCAGTCTTCAACGCCAATGGTTGCGATATGCATAGGAGTGTTCCTTCCCGGTTGTGACAGGTTGCGATATGCGGTGCTAGAAGCTGATGAATCCCGTGAACAGCAGCACGAGCGACAGCACGCCGAGCGCCGAGATGATGCCCATCCCCGCCTTCTCGGCCGTCGTCAGGCCGCGTCCTTGATCCTTGCGCGCCTTGGCGTACACGAAGAAGCCCGGGATGTAGCCGACGCAGGTGAGCAGCAGGAACGTCCAGCCGTTCAGCAGCACGCCGACAACCTGGAACAGCACCGCGATCGCGCCGATGACCAGCTGTCCCATCTGCCTGTTCTGGGCGGAGTACTTCGCTTGATAGGCCGCTGCCAGGGTCCAGGTGATGACGATGGCCACCGTGCAGAGGGAGAACGCGAAGTTGTACGCGTCTTCGGAGAAGATGAGCGTGAGCATGAACACCTGGGTGCACGCGCCCACGATCAGCAGGCTGAACCGGGGAGCGTTCTTGGCGTTCATCTTGCCCCACGCGGCGGGCAGCAGCTGGCGTTTCGCCATGTCCGACGTGGTTTCGGCGGGCAGGATGGTGAACGACAGCCACGACCCCATGACGGAGATGATGATGGCGATGGAGATGAACGCGCCGCCCCAGCCGGGGGCCATCGAGTCGAACACGTAGAGCATGGCCGGGTAGTTCATGGCGGCGATCTCGGTGTAGGGCAGGTAGCCGTACGGCAGCACCGAGGCGCTGATGTAGATGAGCAGCAGGCAGATCAGGCCGGGGATACCGATGATTTTGTAACCTTCCTTATTGATTTTCATTGTCAGTAAAGATTAGTCGTTATACGAACCTGCCGACCAGCAGCAGGTAAAGGAAGACATAGGGCGCCGAAA